>ERZ1066139.7-NODE-7-length-262685-cov-26.369177_pt1 | contig 262685 bp, 205 predicted proteins | sample MGYA00382786_ERZ1066139 | MGnify/ENA primary metagenome ERZ1066139 (study PRJEB33369, sample SAMEA5778369) | biofilm metagenome | biome: Industrial cooling water; feature: Water cooling tower basin; material: Biofilm | place: United Arab Emirates | collected...
GTTGCCCATGATATCAATGCTCTTTTCCTCCTAATACAATGAATTCACCCTGCCCTTAAACCTGGCTCAACAACGGATTATTGACCAGGGTGGAGTGGTTGGGCAAGTCGCCCGTCAGCAGTTTCCCGCCGGACAATTGATTGAAGGCAATAGAAGCAAAGCAATCCAAACCACCCAGGAGGCGATCGCGGCTGGAGCAACTTGCCTGTTTGAAGCTACATTCAACTTCGATGGTGTCTTCATTCGCTGCGACATCCTCCATCAAACCTCAGCAACCACCTGGGCACTGGTTGAAGTCAAATCATCCAGCAAAGTGAAAGACGAGCATTACTGGGATCTAGCTCTGCAACACTATGTCCTGATCCAAAACGGATTGTCCATCAGTGCAACCAAGTTGATGCACATCAACACCCAGGACTGTTTCTTTCCCCACCTGGACAACCTCTTCACCCTTGTAGACATTTCCGCCGAGGTAAATTCTCTTCTACCTGAGATACCCGCCAAGCTCGATCAATTTAAGTCCGTTCTAACTCAAGAGCTAGAACCGCCCTTGGCGATTGGAAAACACTGTGACCATCCGAATCCTTGCCCCTTCAAAGCGGATTGTTGGCAACACATTCCCGAAGTCTCCGTCTTCACCATCCCTCGCCTCGACTGGAAGAAGAAAGAGGCGTTGATCGGTCAAGGGATTTTGGCGATCGCCGATCTCCCACCCGGTCATCGCCTCTCGGAAAACCAACAAGCTTACGTGGACACCGTTCTGTCCAATCTGAAATGGTCCCAGTCAGTTGGACAACTATGAGGGATTTCTAAGCTCTGAAACGATGAGATCGCCATGTCCTGCTTCAAGCGGTTTTATCTTCTATTCGTTCTTCCCAATACACCTGTTCAGGAGTACGGTAATTCAATGCTTGATGCGGGCGCTCTTGATTATACCAATCTATCCATTTCTCCACCTCCCAATTCAACTGTTTTCCGCCTTCAAAGGCCATCAGATAAATCAACTCATACTTCAGCGACCGCCATAACCGCTCGATGAAGATGTTGTCGTGACAGCGTCCTCATCCATCCATGCTGATTTGTATCCCAGCTGCTTTCAAGTAGCCCGTGAACAGGTTCGAGGTAAACTGACTGCCCTGGTCCGAGTTGAAGATTTCAGGCACTCCATAACTGGCGATCGCCTCCTGAAGGGCTTCAATGCAGAAGGATCCATCCAGGGTGTTGGAAATCCGCCAACTGAGCACTCTGCGGCTGTACCAGTCCATGATGGCCACCAAGTAGAAATGTCCTTTAGCCACCGGCAGATACGTTATGTCGGTACACCACACCTGATTGGGATGGGTGACCGCTACATCTCGCAGCAGATACGGGTACACCTGATGCTCGGGGTGCGCTTGGCTTAGTCGAGGTTTCGGGTAAATCGCCTCTATCCCCAAGCGCCGCATCAACCGCTGCACTCGTTTTCGATGCACCGGGTAGCCTTGTTGCCGCAGCACAACCGTCATTCTCCGACTGCCGTAGAATGGGGTCTTCAGGTACTGCTCATCCAACAGGCGCAACAACGTTGTTTCCTCCTCGGATGGCCCCTTCGCCTGGTAGTAAAGGCTGGAGCGTGGCACCTTCAGCAACCGGCACTGCTGGACGATACTCAACTCGGGATGGTCAGTCACTACCAGCGCTTTTCGCTCTGGAAGCCCAATTGTGCTGACCTGTTGGCTAAAAAATCCCGCTCCACCTTCAACTGCCCTATCTGCCGATACAACTCGTCAATCTGGGCCTGTTGATCGCCATTGGGTTTTGACGCCTCGTGGCCCTTCTCGAACAGGTTGCTCGCCCCTGCTAACAACTGCCGTTTCCAGGTGTTGATCATGGTCGGATGCACCTGATACTGACTGGCCAGTTCAGAGGCAGTTTTCTCGCCTCGAAGGGCTTCCAGGGCGACTTTGGCCTTGAATTCGGGCCTGTACTGTTTACGTTTATTGCTCATGACCTACTCCTATCACATTTTCAGTGGTTCAGAGCTTAGCCCCTTGTCTAGTTTTTGGGGTCCATTTCAGTTCTCTGGAGGAGAACATAACCTCGACTCCGATTGGTTGCAGGATCAGGTGCAGGATCAGGTGGCTCAAACGCTTGCCACAGAAGAGGTAATGGCACCCAATGAGGCGGATACTTGAATCGAGCGACATCCAGGAGAAGGACGAGATCTCGCTGGGGGTGATAGCCGCCAATGGGTGAAAAATGCCCGTCTCCGGTCTGTCCTAAAACCTTGCGACTGTAGGCAGCCACCATGTGAATCCCATGTGCTGTGGAAGTAATGCGTTTTACATCCTGCCGAAACTCGTCTAGACTCCTCTCAGTGTAACGGTGGGCAGTCACCTTTGCCCCATTACAACGGGAAATGCAGACAAATTCCTCTAGAGTGATACCTGTTTCTTGAATGGCTGAAAGAGCTTGACAACAATCCAGCATTTCTTCTCCATACCAGCGCCAAACTCCTCGCCAAATCCGTCCTGGGTCGATCGCGAGTGCATTCAGCACAACCACCATTGTTCCCAAACCGCAAAACGCTGGCTCAGCCTGGGTATGAAACTGTTCAACAAGGGCAAAATATCCTTCCATTCCTCCCAGTTCTAGCGCCTCACGAAAAAGTTGCCTCCCCTCCGTTGAAGAGAAGGCAATGCAGGATGTTGGTAATGGACGACGGTAAAAGCCTTCGGTCTGGTCAGCCATAGTCTCCATCGTTGAGCCAGGAATGGCGATATGCTACTACGGAACCACCTCGACCCAGAAATCAGCCGTAATGATTTCGCCATTGCGGTTAAATTGCCCCCACAGTTTGTATCTTCCAGGTTGAGGAAAACGGGTTGCGAAGTGGACTTGATTGCCAGGTGTATCATGCACCGCATGGGCATGAATGTAATTGTCTCTGGTTAAGGTAGGGGACTGGCGCACAATCACCAGATGTCCCTTTTCACCTAGATAGGGTTGTAAGTCAGTGATGGGTTGATTACTTGTCGCGTCCTGCAAGTCAAATTGTAGAATGACCTCTTCACCTGTTTTGATGCTTGCTACGGTAGGAGCAAAACTGACTGTTGTTTGACCAAAGGTTTTAGTGTGGCTCCAATCTATCGGAGCAGCAGCAGGATTATCTCCCTCTACTTGGGTTTTCAAAATGGAGACTTGTTCTGCTTGTCCTGTCGGCTGGTAATCACTAAAGAGGGTGTAATTTCCAGCCTGGGGAAACTGGGTTTCAGTTTCAAATTGTCCATTGCCTTTGTACACTGGATGGAGATGTTGAAAAACCTGCAAATCATCGCTGACTGCAATCAGGTGCATGATCTGTTCCTGGAATTGATCGAACTGGGCGATCGCATTTCCATTCTGATCCTGTACCTCAATCTGAAGTGTAGTCGGGGTATTCGGGGTAATTATATCAGTGCTTGTGAGCTTTGCTTGAGTTGATGTAGATGTGTCCGCGTGGTTATCTCCGTGTTCATCATGACTGTTTGTATTTGTTGCAGTATGGCTATGACTTGTTTCTTCTGTATGAGCCGTACTGGAATGTGTTGTTGTCATTGTAGGTTCCTCTTTCACTTGAGCAAGTTGTGTGCAACCTTGAACAATGGATAATGTGGTAACGATGGCGATCGCAGTGATAAACCGATTCATGTTTGACCTCTAGCGGTAAATTCAACGAAAACAATTATTGATAAGCTATGCAGAGTAAAGATTGTTTTCTAGCCAAATCCGGGCTTCTTCCTTTGAGGAAAACCGAGCAGTTTGACCTGTTCTAGGAAAATAAATATTCCATGAGGTATGACCAAACCAATTCGTTGAAGACCAAACCTGCGGTTCATTTGAGGCAGTCAGGGCATTGACCAAGAAATTCCAAATACCAGCCCACCAACCTTGAGATGAAGGATTTTTAGTCTTAGAAACGGTGTCAGAAATCAGTTCTAATTCACAATAAAGTGCTCTCTGTGTTTCGGTTTGCACAGTCTTTTTCTCCTTGGATAATCGTTTGTTGAAAAGCTTTAGAGTTCGTTAGCTTTCTTTGCAGCCCATGTCTTAACTCTTGTTGTCATCTTAAAGTGTCTAGTTGGCTAGAGAGTCAAGCCCCTAATCGAACGTTTTTACCTTGCTACATCCATTCATCAACCGGATGTTTGAGCTTGCGGCGGGTGACGCGCTCTTGAATTTTGCCAATCACAATGTAAAGAACAGGGACAACAAATAGACTTAGAAACGTAGTAACAAACGTGCCGCCAAAGACTGCGGTGCCTAAAGACAGGCGACTGGCGGAACCTGCCCCGGTGGGAAATAACATTGGGTAAGCGCCGAGTAGAGCGGCGATCGCCGTCATTAAAATGGGACGTAAACGATCTTGAGAGGCTTCAATAATGGCTTTAGAAGCCGTTTCTAAAGAAAAGTGAAGTGGATGTCATCCGTGCAAAAACTACTGGTGCAATAGAAGGATGTTGCGTGCATTTGGAGCAATGACTCGTAAACCCTATCCTAGCGACCTAACTGATGCCGAATGGGCAATCCTTGAACCCCTGCTACCGCCCCAAAAGACGATTGGGTCTCCTCGTGAGGTGGACATCCGAGAGGTGGTCAATGCGCTCATGTATGTTGCTGATAACGGCATCAAATGGCGAGCGATGCCCCATGACTTTCCATCGTGGCAGACCGTCTATGGATACTTCCAGCGCTGGAGCCGCAGTGGCGTATGGGAAGAGGTGAATCAGGCCCTCAATCGCAAGGCCCGTCTAGACGTAGGACGTGAAGAAGACCCAAGCTTGGGATTGATAGACAGCCAATCGGTCGAGATGGCTCAAAAAGGGGGCCTCATCAAGGGGTAGATGGGCACAAGAAGGTCAAAGGCCGCAAGCGTCACATCCTGGTGGACGTGCTGGGTTCGGTGTGGTCATGTTTTGTGAGTGCTGCCAATGTTGCTGACGTGAAAGCCGCTCCTGCCGTGCTCGTTCCGGCACTGGAGGGGAGTTCACGGTTGATGAAGGTGCTGGCTGACCAAGCGGATCGAGGTGCAATTGCGCAACAGGTCGAGAATGGCTATAGGTGTACATTGGAGTTGACAGAGAAGTTGGGGCATGGATTCGTGGTTGAACCGTGGCGGTGGGTGGTGGAGCGAACATTCGCGTGGCTAGAGAACGCCCGTCGGTTGTGCCGAGATTATGAGGAACTCCCTGAACACCACGAGAGCTTTGTCCACCTAACGATGATTCGTCTCCTTCTAAGAAGGCTCTCTGGCAATCGACGAACTCGCTCTACCCCCAAGTTAGTTTAGAAACAGCTTCTTAGTGAGGGGAAGTCCTTGCGATCGCAACTGGTTGGCAAATTCCACCATGAGGATCGAGTTTTTGCTGGCGAGTCCAACCAGCATCAGTAACCCGACCTGGCAATAAATGTCGTTATACAATCCCCGCATCCACTGCACAGATAATGCACCTAATACTGCAAGGGGGACGGATAGCATAATGATCAGCGGATCAACAAAGTTGTTGTATTGAGCCGCGAGAACGAGGAAGACGAAGAACACCCCTAAGCCAAAGATGAGGGGGGCTTTCCCACCAGATTCCAATTCTTCTAACGAAATCCCAGACCACTCAAATCCCATGTTGGCAGGAATGACCTCAGCCGCCAGTTGCTCCATGAGTTTGATCGCTTGCCCAGAACTATAGCCAGGAGCAGCAGCCCCGTTAATTTCAATGGCACGATGCAGGTTGTAGTGGTTAATGATTTGTGGTCCTGTAGTAGATGTAATTGTCACCAGATTGCTGAGAGGAATCATCTCGCCCTGGTGCGATCGCACGTACAACTGACCGATATCTTCTGGATTGGAGCGGAACTGCTGGTCTGCCTGGACATAGACCCGATAGGTGCGACCAAAGGCGTTGAAGTCATTGCCGTACCGTGAACCAATGTAGGCTTGCAGAGTACTGTAGATTTCCTCAACGGGAACTTGGAGGGCTTCTGCTTTATTGCGATCGACTTCAATTTTCAACTGTGGGGCGTTAGCCGTGTAGATGCTAAAGACTCCCTGTAACCCAGGGGTTTGGTTGGCACGGGTCAGCAGTTCCATCTTGATTTGATCGAGCGTGCTGATGTCGCTGTTGCTGCGATCGCCCTGATCCTGTAACTGAAAGACAAATCCTCCTGTGCTACCCAAGCTAGGGATCGTTGGAGGATTGACTGCCAGGACTGGCGCTTCCGGAATGCCCATCAACGGGCCTTGTACCCGACTCAAGATGGCAGAGACAGATTGTTCTGGTGCTTGCCGTTCGTCCCAGGGTTTGAGTGGGGCAAACATTAATCCTCGATTGGGCGTATTGCCGCTAAAGCCAACCCCACCCATCGCAAACGTACCCTGAATCTCTGATTCTTGCAGTAAAATTTGTTCCGCTTGCTCTACAATCTGCCGCGTGTAGTTGAGGGATGCGCCATCGGATGCCTGGATCAGGTTGATAAAGTATCCCTGGTCTTCTTGGGGCAGAAATGCTTTGGGAACTTTCAAATAAAGCCCTACTGTTAGCACCAATGAAGCAATAAACAGGAGCATCACCACTTGTTTGAAACGGGTGAGAACTTGGAGCGATCGCTGATACCTGCGCCGTAGCCAATTGAGAAATCCATTAATCCGCTTGGCTAACCAACCGAGCAGTCCACGAGGTTTTTCCTGCTCTCGTAATAGAAGCGCAGACAGCGCGGGGGTGAGGGTTAAGGCATTGAATGTGGAGATGGCGATCGAGAAGGTAATGGTTAGAGCAAATTGCTTGTACAGTTGTCCTGCCGTTCCGGGTAGGAAGCCCACGGGAATGAAGACTGCCATCAGCACAACTCCACTGGCAATGACTGAGCTAAATAACTCACGCATCGCTTCGGCGGTGGCTCGAATTGGGCTTAATCCCTTCTCTTGAATCAATCGAGTTACATCTTCTGCAACGACGATCGCATCATCCACGACCATTCCTGTTGCCAGCGTTAGACCAAACAAAGTAAGACTATTGAGCGAGAAACCAAACAGTTTGACAAAGGCAAATGTACCAATCAATGACACCGGAATGGTAACAGCGGGAATAATAGTTGTTCGCCAATCTTGCAGAAAAATGAAGATGACTAGAATCACCAAACCGACGGATTGAAACAGCGTGATCACAACTTCATGAAAGGACGCTTCAACGAAGCGAGAAGAATCGTAGGGAATTTCATAGGTTAAACTCGGTGGAAAGTTTTGTGCCAGTTCTTGCATCTCTGCTTTGACGGCTTTCGCAATCTCCAAAGCATTACTACCAGGAATTTGCAGAATCTGGTAGCCAACGGCAACATGCCCTTTGTAGCTGGCGAACGTACTGTAGTTTTCGGCTCCCAATTCAGCTCGTCCAACCTCTTTCAGCTTAACGGTAGTTCCATCCGGATTCGCTTTGAGGATTAGATTTTCAAACTCGCTGGCTTCTTTCAAACGTCCATCAGTCTGCAAGTCAATTTGATACAGTTGTCCATCGGGGGCAGGAGGTTGTCCAATACTGCCAATCCCCAATTGCAAGTTTTGTTGATTCAGGGCCGTAATCACATCCTGAGCGGTCAAGTTACGGCTGGCGAGTTGTTGGGGATCGAGCCAAATTCGCATGGCATAACGGCGATCGCCAAAGGCAACCACACTACCAACGCCCGGAATGCGCCGCAAGGAGTCCAGCACATACAAATCCGCATAGTTGCTGATGAAGGTGTCATCGTAGCGGTCATCCTCGCTGTAAAGCGCCATTGCCAACACGATCGCACTGGATTGTTTGGAAACCGTCACCCCTGTTTGTCGCACAACTTCGGGTAACTGGGGTTCCGCTTGCAGTACTCGATTTTGTACATCTGAGTCAGCGATATTCAGGTCATACCCTTGCTGAAACGTGATGACGATTCGACTGGTGCCATCATTGCTACTGGTGGAACTGATGTAGCGCATCCCTTCCACGCCATTGATTTGTCGTTCTAATACCGTGGTGACGGTATCTTCAACGACTTGGGCACTGGCACCGACATAGTTTGCAGTCACGACAATTTGGGGTGGGCTAATGTCGGGATACTGCTCAATGGGTAAAGTTGGAATGCTGATCAGCCCAACAATGAGAATGACCAGGGCACAAACAATCGCAAAGACAGGCTTCTTGATGAAAAAATTGACAAACATATCCAATACTCAGGGAATGAAGTGGGCTAAATCTCGTCTGAAACGGAGTGTGAGGGAAGATAAGCGTTGAAATTCTGTATGAAGGCTTTGGCTTATTGCGGGGCGATCGCCATTCCGTCTCTCAATGCGAATAGATTGGAAGTAATTACCTTATCTCCTGGCTCCAATCCGCTCAGGACTTGGTATTCGTTGTCTTCAATAGTGCCCAGTTTCACTAATCGTTGCCGTGCCACAAATCCGGTTTCAGCGGGTTCAGCTACAAACACAAAGGTTTCCCCACCCAAACGGGCGATCGCAGTCGTGGGCACTTGTACCCCAGTGCGTTGAGTTTGGACAACGCTAGCTCTGACAAACTGATCGGTTCGCAGTTGTCCATTGGTGTTGTTGAGCAACGCTTTCACCAACACAGACTGAGTGGCACCCGCCGTATTGGGTGCAATGAAAACAATTTGACTCGTTCCTAAACGGTTTCCCTGTCCATCCGTCACATCAACCGAACTACCCATCTGAAGACGTGATGCCTGTTCTGCCGGAACTGAAAAATTGACTTCAAGTTGATCATTTTCTGCAACGGTGAGAAGCGATGTGGACGTATCCACAAAATCTCCTATCTTCACAGGAATGTTGCCCACCACACCGGCAAACGGAGCCGTAATCTGAAAGTACTGAAGCTGTACTTGTTGTTCTTGAATGCGGGCCTGTGCTTCTTGAACTGCTTTCTCTGCCCGAACAACGGATGCTCGTTGTGCCTGAATCTGTTGGTCAATGGCTTGTAGACTAGCTCTGGCAACCTCCAAGCGACTGGCGTACTGATCTCGCGTTTGGGCAGAAACCGCGCCTTCACGGGCAAGTGATGCATAGCGATCGTGTTCCACCTGGCTCAGTTCCATCTCTGCAACTTTGGATAACCGCTCTGCTTGCAGCGATCGCAACACCGCATTCGCATTATCCACATTCGCCTGTGCTGAAGCCACACTTGCATGGGCACTGTTGACCACTGCTTGCTGTTCAGAGGGATCGATTTGAATTAACACTGCCCCAGGCCCTACCCGTTGTCCAGGAGTCACGAGAATTCGGGTAATCTGACCTTGAGTGCGGGGACGCAATGTGACAGAACGACGCGATTGCAAATTCGCGACAAATTCTGATCGCTCCTCAATTGTTTCTGCCTGCAATGCAATGGTTTGCACAGGCATCGGAGGCTGTTGAGCCGATGCAGTGGATTGATCTACTGGAGTCAATCCACGCCACCAGATAAATCCACCGCCCCCCAGCAGCAACATCATGAGGAGTAACCAGAGAGGCGATTTCCATCCTGCTCGTTTGGGTAATGCTTGAGCATCAGTCTGAGAAGCCATTGAAAGTTCAGATGATTTCATGGTTTACCACCGCTCAACCAAAAGTGAATTGATATGACGAGAGAGACTTTCAACAGACTTGGGTTGAGCATAGTAATGCTGATCAATCCAGGCTCGCACTTCTTCTTCAGATAGGGCATGGAAAAAAGTTCCTGTAAGGGGATCACCAATAATCCACCAGGTGTTGCCGTGATGATCAATCTTCTGCCAAATGAATGGATCTGAACTACTGATGAGGGCATGGGCGATCGCTCTTGCGGCTTGATTTAACCATTGGCCAACTCCCTCAAATTGAGGTCTAAACCCATCTGAGAGTTTTGATGACTCGTTTTGCTCTATGTAACGATTGAACAATCCAACATGACCTTTCATGTAACTCTCCAGTCGATTGAAGTTTTTCAACTAGGATTAGCGTAAATTCTCTAGTTAGCTGGAGAGTCAATAGAAATAATCGAAAAAGAATCAGATTACGAACAAAAAATACAATGTTATTTTTCTAACAAATAACCTCAAGATAACATCAGCAGAATTAGTCTATGTATTCATAATACATAGACTAATAAGTTGCTAAATTAAAGCGTTTTTACACTCGTTCAATAATCGGACAAATTGTTTCTTCAGGATGTTCGGGAATACTTTTCCATCCCGATAAAAGACCGCTCAATTCTTGTCTTAGAACGTGTAGCTGTTGAATTTGCTGTTCTATATCTTGCAGCTTATCCTCAAGCTTGATCTTGATATGGTCACAGGGTAAATCACCTTGGTCATGGACATTCAAAAACTCTCTAATCTCTAGCAGCGTTAAACCAAGACTTTGAGCACGTTTGATGAACCGCAAGCGACCAAATACATCTGAACTAAACAGCCGATAATTGCCTTCTGTGCGACCAAAGGTTTTCAGTAACCCTAACTCGTCATAGTAGCGAATGGTTTTGATAGGTAGCCCACTCTCTTTTGCCACTGCGCCAATCCGGTGTAACGTTTCCTGAGCTAACATGGCAACCTCACCAATGCGATAATTTCATCCTAAACTCTCCACCTGGCTAGAATGTCAAGCCCTATTGATATCCATCTATTCCAAGGGGTGTAATGAGGCAGGAGTCTTGCTGTATCACGATTCTGCGAGGCTAACGCGAAAAGATACCTCCCAAATTTTTGGAGGTTGACAAAGCATTGGGCTGCGTAGAAGTTGGATTGATTGAGGGACGTTTTTCCATGACAAATCATCTGGACGGGGCGCAGCGCCATCTGTTCGGGGTGGCAGATCACGGACAAAGACCACAATCAGGAGATACTCAGCTTACTTCTGGTGGTTCACTACGATTTTTGATGGGCGTAACGATTCCAAGTGGAGGCGAACTCGTGTTTCTGAGTGGACATACGCCTCCTGTCATTTGCCCACAAGAGTTTTAGTGAGTTTTTGTGTGCCGAACGGCTGAAAGAGGCGTTGGAAGATTGGACTCGCCCTGGCATCAAGCGGCAAGAGTTTTACATTTCAGCGGAGAAATTGCATGAGGAAATTTATGATTTGTTGGGGCAACCGATTCTAACGCAAGAAATTGTGGCCTACCTGCGGGAACTCCTGTTCAATAGTCCCGATTTTCGGCCCCTAGCCTTGTTTAAGCGGCTGAATGACTTTTATGACCGCTGGTGCGAGGGCGAATTCATTGATGCTGATCCACCACCGACCTTGCCGCAAAAAACGATGCAGCAACTCAAGCCGCAGGGAATTACCACTGGACAACGGCAAGTGGATGTCTACACGGGGCTGAATGTGATGATTCTCTGTCTGGAACTGCATCGCTATGCCCAAGGGCAGGAAGAGTTGAGAGAGGCGATCGTATTTTATCCCAGTGGTCAACCCAATGAAGGTGAAGAATATACTGATCGTTTGCTGAAAATGATTCATTATAGCGACGCGATCGCTTTATTCACCTTTACTCAGACTACCGGAGCCTTTCTCGCCCGCGCCAACCTCGCCCGCGCCTTTCTCGCCCGCGCCAACCTCGCCCGCGCCGACCTCGCCTACGCTGGTCTGTGGGGAGCGGATTTGACGAATGCAGATTTAACGGAGGCAAATCTGGAGGATATCACCTGGGATGAGCACACGATTTGGGATGGGGTGGTGGGGTTAGAGACGGCGCGGAATGTGCCGGAGCAGTTGAAGCGGCAGTTGGGCCTGGAGTAGGGAACCAGGGGGAGGCGGGGCATTTGGCCAGAAAGCTGGAGCCAAGCGCAAGGGTGGCAAGGCCGAGTCCGGGCATTTCTGGCTGGTTTCCATTAATTGTGGATAGCGTTAACGATTGACCGTGCTCATATCCGCATAGCGATCGCCCACCGCCACCCCATGAGGCGCAACCGCATCAATCCGCGCCAGATCCGCCGGGGAAAGTTCAAGTTCTACCGCCGCCACATTTTCTTCGAGATATTTACGTTGCTTTGTACCCGGAATGGGAACAATGTCATCGCCTTGGGCCAGCAACCAAGCCAGGGCCAATTGCGCGGGAGACACGTTTTTCTCGATCGCGATTTCTTTCACCTTGTTCACCACATCCAGATTCTTCCCAAAGTTCGCGCCCTGAAAGCGGGGCGCGTGGCGACGATAATCATCCGGGGCAAAATCATCGGGACTTTGATAAGCACCCGTGAGAAAGCCCCGACCCAGCGGACTGTAGGGCACAAACCCAATCCCTAGCTGCCGTACTGTCGGCAAAATCTCGTCTTCGGGTTCCCGGCTCCACAACGAATATTCAGTTTGCAGGGCCGTAATCGGATGGATGGCTTGGGCACGGCGAATGGTCGCGGGGGCCGCCTCTGACATCCCCAAATAGCGAACCTTGCCTGCTTCCACCAATTCAGCCATTGCGCCAATGGTGTCTTCGATGGGCACCGTTGGATCAACCCGATGCTGGTAGTAGAGATCAATCACCTCCACGCCAAGCCGTTTCAGCGATGCATCACAGCACTGCTTGACATACTCTGGTTTGCCATTAACACCGCCCCAACCGCCATCCGCCGTGCGAACATTGCCAAATTTGGTCGCCAGCACCACGCGATCGCGGCGATCCTTGATCGCCCGTCCCACCAGTTCTTCATTAGTAAAAGGGCCATACATATCGGCAGTATCCAGCAAGGTCACGCCCAACTCCAGCGCCCGGTGGAGCGTGGCGATCGCCTCAGTTTCATCCCGCCCGCTGTAAAACTCAGACATCCCCATGCAGCCCAAGCCAATTGCGGAAACTTCAAGTTGTCCTAATTTACGAGTTTTCATTGTTGCAATACCTGTGTTTTTTGATTGTCTAACGCGGTGTTGTCTAACGCGGTATAGTGCTGAATTTTCCAGTCAATCACAGCCAGATTTTCTTGGAGTTGTTGAATTTGCTTCAACACAGCTTCTCGATGAGCTTCAAGGATCTGCCGTCGTTGATGGAACGCAGAATCAGGATGCGATCGCACCAACTCCGCATATTGCTGCATTTGGCGAATTGGCATACCAGTCAGTCGCAGCTTATTCAAGAACTCAATCCAGCGCAGATCATCCGCCGAATAGCGCCGCTGGCCACTAGCCGAGCGGCGAATGGGCGCAATGAGGTGACAGCGTTCGTAATAGCGCAAAGTGTGAACGCTGAGGTGGGTCGCTGCCGCCACTTGCTGAATCGTGAGTTCTTGTTCCATATCTGCACCTTAGATCTTAGAGCGCACTCTAAGTCAAGCAGAATTCTCAATCTGGAGTGTCTGCCCAGTGACAGAGCGAAAGCGAAGGACAAGTTGGTGGGAATCAGGAGCAGCGATCGCCCCTTTTCCGTTCCTTGGTCTAGCGATCGCCGCCGCTGCTGCCACTATTGCCCCGGTTGAACTTGACATCTTGAAGGGCAGTGCCGATGCCTTTGATAATACCGCGCCCAATCAAGCCAATGCCTCGCCCGACGACTTCCGTGAGGACGTAGACCACCCCACTGCCGACAAAGGCGATCGCCGCTTGCAGGCGGGGGGCGATCGCGTCGCGGGCTTCCAGGGCCAGGGTGACGGCGAGGCGAGAGCCAGACAGGGTATCAAGTTCCTGGTTGCGGGGCGCATAGACCGAGGTTTGGGTAATGCCACCCGCTTGCAATCGAAGGAGATCGTAGCGGCTCTCGAAAATGGCGGTGGGTTCTTTGAACAGGCGTTGCACCCGATATTTCCAGGAGAGGTTATTGCGGAATTTTTCGATTTCGCGGCTGGAGAGCAGGCGGCGATCGTAGAAATTTTGCTTGATCACCACCACATCCCCAAATCGATTCAGCAGCGGTTGCACCACACCATTGGCCACTTGCAACAACACATTTTGCAGGATTAATTCCAGCCGTCCCATTGCCTCCACCGTGCCCACATTGCAGGCGGCATCATCCACCATCAGCGGCGTTTGAAACAGGAGATGGGCCAGAATATCGGGAAAGAGGGGAATTTTGCTCAGAATTTCCGCTTCCACGATGGGGGCATCCCGCAGCATGACATCAACAACGGCAATTTCCGGTTGGTTGTATTGTTCCGTGGGAGAACTGCCGACGGTCAAGGTGGCATAGCGGCCAAAAAATTCTACTGTGCTGTCTTCCCACAAATTCAGCAAGATGGTCGGGCTTTTATCCAGCAGTTGGGCTAGATCCAGTTGGGCAAACCGCAGTTCATCCAGCAGGGCTTCAAAGCGTTTCAAAATGACGGTCAACAGTTCCCGTTTTTTGTCGTCGCGCAGGATGTCGATTTCCAGGGGGGCTTCTGTCAGGTTGCGGAGGGGGGCTTGGATGTGGGTAAACAGGGTATCGAAAAGTGCGCCCTGGAGGCTGCGAAGGCTGGTGGGTTGGGGTTGGGGGGCGATCGCGGTGGGCGGTGGCGGGGGTGCAGGCGGGGGCGGGGCGGGGGGAATTTGCGGGGGGCGATCGCCCAGGCTAGCGGCGGGCGATAACATCTGTTGCACGAGCCAACGAGCCGCCCGGAGTTCCCGGCGACGACCCGCGAGGAAGAGAGCATCCCATTGGGATAGGGTCGGTTCGGTGAGTTGTTGGTTGAGGTTGGCGATCGCCCGATCAATTTGTTGGAGGCCAGAGGTGCGGGCAGTTTGGCGCAGTTTACTCAGGTTGCGTTGCAGGGGCGATCGGGGCGTGGCCGGGGCCGGGGCGATCGCGGGTGGTTGGCTCAAGGCTTGCACAATCGTCTCCATGCCCTGATCCCAGTAGGTGCGTCCGGCGGCAACTTGTTGAATGGCAATGACCAGATCCGCCACGACACTGCCTTTTTGGATATAGCCCTTGGCCCCGGCTTGCAGCGCTTGGGTGAGGAGGGCGGCTTCCCGGTGGGTGCTCATGACCAAAATGGGCAGATGGGGATAGCGGGTATGAATTTCTTGGCAAAGGGCGATCGCGCCAGGACTCCCCGCCGACTCCGCTTCAAAATCCAAACTCAGCACGACCAGATCTAGCGATCGCGCAGGTGGACTTTGCAACCCAATCCGAGCCGTTGCCCGCGAATCTGCTTCTAACACGACCTGGAGATTGGCGTAGGGCCGCAAACACGCAATCAATCCCTGGCGAAAGGCCGCATCGGCATCAACCAGCATCAAATTCAGGGACGGGAGAGATTGAGAGGTCATGGATCGCCGACTCGCCGGATAATAACTCCGAAACAACTATACGCTGAGAACCTGGACGCTGAGAATTTGGCGCACTTTACGAGAAAAATCCAAAGCCCTATTCTGAAGGCGATGGGTCATACATTGCAATGCATCTGTTTTTGGTTGTTCTCTGGATGGGCTTGGCGGCGGGGCTGCGGTTTACCCATCTCGCCAGCAAGGCACTTTGGGCTGATGAATTTTCGACATTGATTTTCAGCCTGGGTAACAGTTATACCTCAGTGCCACTGGATCAGGTGATACCCTGGTCTACCTTGTTGCAACCGTTGCAACTGAATCCGGCGGCCTCTGTGGGCACTGTAATCCATAACCTGCTTACCGAAAGCAACCACCCCCCGTTATATTTTGCGTTATCGCACCTGTGGTTAAAGCTGTTTTCGGCTCCATCCGGGCTGGTATCTCTGGCGGCGGCGCGCGCGTTGTCTGTCTGGTGCGGGGTGTTGACGGTGCCGATGACTTTTGGGTTGGCCTGGTTGGTGTTTCGGTCAAAGCGGGCGGGCCATCTGGCGGCGGTGTTGATGGCGCTCTCGCCCTTTGGGGTGTATCTGGCGCAGGAAGCACGACATTATACGTTGGCCGTGGGCTGGATTATTGGGTCGCTGAGTTGTTTGGCGATCGCCCTGCGGCACCTGGAGCAAAACCAACGGCTGCCGTTCTGGCTCTGTGGAGTCTGGGTGGCGATCAATGGTTTGGGCTTTGCTACGCATTATTTTGTCGCCTTTGCTCTCTGCACCGAGGGAGTCGTTTTGGGCGCGTTGTGGCTCCTGGCAGCGGGGCAGCGGGTTGGCCAACGGGCTTGGCCCAAACTCCCAGACCCCTTGGCGATCGCCCTGTGGGGCAATCGCTGGCGGTTGGCAGGGGTGGCCCTGGGAACTGCGGCGACGGTGGTGGTGTGGTGGCCTGTGCTGCAAACAATTCACCGCGCCGATCTTACCCGGTGGTTGCAGGCAGGCGAGTTTGACAATTCCAGTTGGGTCGATCAGATATTGCGATCGCTGGCCGGATTCATCACCATGCTCTATCTCTTGCCCATTCAATCGGTTCCGGCCTGGGTGGTGGTTGGCTCTGCCCTCGTAGTGGCAGGCGGCCTAGGGATGACTGTGCCCTGGTTTGTGGCGGGGTGGGGCCGCTGGTGGCGATCGCCGCCACAGCAATTCTCCCTGGGCTGGCTGGCGGGGTTTGTCGGCGTGGCGATCGGGCTGTACTGGCTCCTGACCTTTGGCGGTGGCGTGAATGTGGCCAGCGTGTTCCGCTACCAGTTTTTTTACTTTCCAGCGGTGATTGTCCTCTGTGGGGCGGCGTTGGCAGCTATCTGGCCAGAGCGGGTGTCTGTGCTCCCCCGGCTGAAAGCGAGCCTTCCGGGATTGGGGGCGATCGCGATCGTCCTGTGGTTGACTGGCTTGGGCGGCCTGACCGTTAGTTTGGACTGGGGCTACCAAAAACCCCATCGGCCCGATTTAGTGGCTCAGCACATCGCCGCCGCCTTCCAAGTCCCCACCCTGGTCGCGATTCCCCATCGCAATCATGGCCAAACCGGACGCTTGATGGGTGTGGCCTGGGAGTTAAATCGCCTCAATCCCGCGATCGCCGCCCAAACCCAGTTTCTCCTGGCCCACTATGACGGCAACGACCGCAGCACCGCGATCGCCCCCCTCCGGCAAGCCCTGGCCACCGCCCCCCGGCCCCTGGATGTGTGGCGGCTCAACTTCCGCAGTGAAGCCAATGCCCCCTCCCACGCCGCCTTGACTGAAGCGGGCTGTGTCGCCGTGACCAAACTGCTGTCTGCCGACGGCTACCGCTACCAGCACTATCGGTGTCAGCCATAAAACCCACCCAGGGGGCGATTTTCTCCTAGCCCAGCAGCGTCCCCGTTCCCCCGGCGCTGGCGTTGGGCACGGCAACCAGAATGCTGTTGGTCAGCCCAGTTCAATCCCTCACCTCGGTGAAGTTTGGCTCATCCCCCGGTATCGGTTAGTTCGTGAGTCTAGGTGAAGGCGATCGCCCAGCCCACCCCGTATCGTAAAGAAGTAGAGCACCCAGCACTGCACCAACAGCGCGAAGTGACTCTCCAGATAGATGAGTGCCACGGGGCTGCACTCAGGCTTAGCCCAAACCGATGCCAGTCGAATGTACCCTGTTGAATTCCGGTGATTGGGTTTGGGCTTTTCTTCTTCGCTTTCTGCTCCGAGTTGGGGCACGGTTCTATCCCCAGTTGCAGTGCGCTTGGCTCCACGGGCTTGAGTGACCGCAAGTTTATTGTGTCGCCGCGATCGCCGCCGCCATCAAAATCGCCTGAGCATCCCGCACTTCATCATCAGCGGCAGGCTGGCGTTGAACATAGTGCCCATCCGCTTGCAACTCCCACGCATGGCGATTATCACTCAGCGAAATGGTCAAAATCTCCTTCAGTTTAGCCACCAGTTTCCCATCTTCAACCGGGGTAATCGCTTCGACCCGGCGATCGAGATTGCGGGGCATCCAATCCGCACTGCCCAAGTACACGGCCTCCTCGCCCCCATTGTGAAACCAAAAAATGCGCGAATGTTCCAGCAATCGCCCCACAATACTAATGACACTAATCGTTTCGCTGATGTCCGGCAGACCGGGCCGCAAACAACACATCCCCCGCACAATTAACTCAATCTTGACTCCAGCCTGGGACGCTTGATACAACTCCTGAATAATCTGCGGATCAACAAGCGCATTCATTTTGGCAATGATGTGGCCAACTTTGCCCTGCTTGGCATTTTCCGCTTCCCGCCGGATTAACGCAATCATGCGATCGCGCAAATTCACTGGCGCAACCAATAATTTGCGATACACCTCCTGCCGCGAATAGCCCGTCAAAAAATTGAACAAATCCGTCAAGTCCGCGCCCAAATCCTCCCGACAACTCAACAACCCCAAATCCGTATACAAACCAGCCGTCTTAGGGTTGTAGTTGCCCGTCCCAATATGCACATAACGCCGCAACTGTTCATCCTCCTGGCGCACCACCAAAACCACTTTTGTATGCGTCTTCAAGCCCACCACCCCATACACCACATTGATGCCTGCTGATTCCAGTCGTCGTGCCCAACTAATATTATTCGCCTCATCAAACCGGGCTTTCAGTTCCACCAAAACACCAACTTGCTTCCCATTTTCTGCCGCCGCAATCAGCGATCGCACAATCGGCGAATCCCCCGACGTGCGGTAAAGCGTCATCTTAATCGCCAGCACCTTTGGATCATGGGCCGCCTGAGCGATAAAGCGCTGCACCGAAGCCGTAAATGACTCATAGGGATGATGCAACAACAGATCCCCCTGACGAATCACCGCAAAAATACTTTCAATCGGTTCCTGATTGACAAACGCCGCCTCCGTTTCATAATCATTCACCTGTTTCAAACGCGGTGGAATCGTAGCCGTCCACGGCTCATCCTTCAACTGCGGTAACGGCAACGCCAAAAAGGCAAACAGATCCTTGAGGTTCAAAATACCATCCACTTCATAAACCGCTTGATCCGTAATCTCAAACTCTTCCACCAAAGGATGACGCAGCGACTCCGGCATATTCGTCTGAAGTTCAAGCCGCACCGCAAACCCCCCTAACCGCCGTTTCCGCAACTCCTGCTCGATCGCCAACAACAAATCATCCGCCTCGTACTCCTGCACTTCCAAATCCGCATCGCGCGTAATGCGGAAAAACCCATACTCCTGCACATCCATCCCCGGAAATAACATCCCCAAATTATGGGCAATCACCTGTTCTAGCGGCACCCCCAACCACAGACAAGGCTTGCCATCAACAGTGCACAACGCCTCTGGCAACGTCACAAAGCGCGGCAGAATCGTCGGTACTTTGACCCGCGCAAAATGCTCCTTCTCCGTCACCGGATCTTTCACACTGACCGCCAAATTCAAACTCAAGTTCGACATATGGGGAAAAGGATGGCTCGGATCGATCGCCAGCGGTGTCAGAATTGGAAAGACACTCGCCTCAAAATAGTGTTGTAGATACGTCCGCTGTTCTTTGCCAAGATCAATATAGTTAATTAAACAGACTCCCTGCTTAGCAAGTTCAGGGCGCAACTCGGATTCAAACAAGCGATGTTGCTGGCTGACCAAGGGGCGCAAGCGTTGACTAATCGCCTCCAGTTGTTGCTTGGGCGATTTGCCATCGGGGGTCAATTTGTTAACTTGAGCATTCATCTGCTCCATCAACGTGGACACCCGCACCATAAAAAATTCATCTAGATTCGCACTAAAAATAGCCGCAAACTTTAACCGCTCCAGCAACGGAGTGCGAGGATCGAGGGCTTCGTGCAAAACTCGGTGGTTAAACTCCAGCCAACTTAGTTCACGGTTGAAATAATATTGGGGGTCAGCAAAATTGATTGGGGGAGGAGTGGTTTTAACTCGAGCCATAACACTTACCAATGAAAGACCTGCAAAAGTTTTAATGATGTTCCCAAACGGTTAGACGAAACAGCAGTTGTGCAGAACACACTCGCGACGAATTCCCTGCTAAGTGGCCGGCAGTTTGGGTCGTCTACCCAAAAAGTGCTGCCCTATCCAGCATACGAGTTTTTGCTCTTCTAATGACAAAGCGGTTCTCTGGCGGCGGCTGTTGGCATCAACGTTGAGCTGGTGGCACCGCCAACGGTGAGCTAGCACGATGAAGATTAGACCTTTCTGTAGTCATTAAAGCTTGTCAGTTAAAGCAGTACTGAAGTACCAAAATGATCGATTTGGGGTCTAAAAAAGACTTAGAGAATACCTGAAATCAGCGTTGGATTATATTTTCATGACAATTTCGCGGGAAGGTGATTGTCCGGTGCCAGCGGACTAGGTTTGGTGCGTTGGAGATTTAGGCAGACACCGGGTTTATACCTAAGTCGGATTTGGTGCTCAGAGTGTGGGCGGGGAATAAAACAACAGTTTAGAGACAGAGAGGAACCAAAGTAAGCGGGTATTTTTTAGTAATTACGATCGCGATTGGGTTTTCTTTAACGCAATACTCAAAAAAGTTGTGTCAAAGTTAAGTATTTGGGAATAAGATTAAAAAAATACAAGCCGCTTGAAGGTGGAAATAATGCCGACATCAACTGGAAAAAAACCTAAGGCCACATTAGTTAAGCAAGATGCGATCGAGCAAACGAGTGTATTTCTCCAATCTTTACCAGAGAAACCAAAGGAGAATCTATCTCTGAGGGAAGCGATCGACCAGATGCAAGATTCCTTGCGGGAAGCACTCGCGAAAGGCTATAACTATCAAGAACTGGCAGCGATGTTGACTGAGCAAGGCATCAAGATTAGTGCCTTCACCCTCAAAAACTATGTGCCCTCAGGCCGTCGTCGTGCTGCCAAAGGACAAACCGCAAAACCAAAGACGACCACCCGGCGGGGTAGTAAAGCAAAAGATGAATTAGCCGACGAAGAAAGCGTTGAATCAGCAGCGGAAGCAGTGTTGAATGAACTGCCAGATAAAAATGATGTTGCCACTGAGGACGCATCGGGCAAGACCACTAAATCAACCCGGACTCGTAGCTCTAGGACAACCGCTGCAAAGGCTAAAGCTGACAGCGATTCAACCGTGTCTAAAAGCCGTGGAGGCGCAGCTAGCAAAGCGGGCAAAACAACAACCAAAACAACCACTGGCCGGGGTCGCCGGAAATCGACGGCATCCTGACCAAGAACTAGGGGCAGTGAGCTTTGGCCATGTGTGTGTGCTCAGGCCGTTGCTGAGGGCAGCGGTGCTTTGCTGATTGCTGCAATCTGTCTGATGGCCGTTGTTAGCCGAGGGTCAGCTTGGGGCGGGTGCCGCGCAGGGATGCTGGCGATCGCGACGGTCTACACCAAATGGAAATTGCTGTAACTGCCCTTGCTTGCCTGGTTTTGGTGGCCTGTCTTTGGCGGTTGGCGCTGGCTATGATGGGTGCCTGCCTGTCCAGCGTCAGTCATCAAGGCATTGGTTGGGGGCGATCGCCAGTTGCCCTAACGGTTGGTCAGCAATCGATGCTGTCGAGCAATAGCCAGTAATTTAAAACAATATAAAGACGGCAAAACCTCACAAAGCCCTCATAATCTATCGCTACAGTCAAATCAACTATTCAGCTTTGCGTCGGTTCTTCGCGGGTTTGAGTCCAGTATTGCTGTTGGCTAGATTGAGGTTTTCCTATGAATACATGTCCCTGCTGTGACAGTCAGTTGTTACCCCACATTCGGAACCATAGAGCTTATTGGTTCTGTCCTGATTGTTGGCAAGAAATGCCAAGTTTTTATGAATTAGTCACCGCCACAGCCACCGGACGGCAGAAAACCGCACCCAACTTGGGGGCGATCGGTCTGATGGAGCGGTAAGTCCGTTGTCGTTTTGCGTCTTCAGCAAGTTTTTTGGTGGTGCTTATTCTGGTTGGCGGTGTCTGTCGCTTCATTGCCAGCCCAACTGCCCCGATCGCTTTGGCATCGCCATCGGATAATCTAGATCAAGACCAGCGTTTGTGAAATTCCAACCCCAAAAAATCGATCGCTTGAGCGGCTGAAGCGGCTGATTAGGTGCCAGTGCTAAGGGTGCAGACCTAACGACAACAGGCCCTTGTTGTTTACGGGAATCAGGGGCGTTTTCCAGCTTGCCAATGGCGGCGGCTTGGGGCCAGCCAGTCCCCCAAACGGGAGTTGACGCTCACGTTAAATATGCCCCGTGCAAAGAGATCGCAACAGATGAAACTTCTGTGGGTTGAGGGCGTTAGTATGCCAACAGGAACCTAATTCTGTGACGCATTCAGGCGGGTAGAAATGAACACGCGACCCCAACCTGTCAACCGACAATCTGCTTATCTCAAGCGGCGATTTCAGCGGATTTCTCTGGTCAATAGTCTGGGGGTAATCGCGATCGCGGTCTTTGCCCTTTGGGGGTGGGTCTTTGAGATTCCGTGGCTCACTGGAGCCTGGTTTCACTTTCCCACTATGAAGGTCAACACTGCGCTTTGTTTTATTGGTAGCAGTCTTAGTCTGTTGTTGTGGCATTGGCAGCGGCGGCGGCGGCACCATCGGTTTTATCGGATCGCCCGGTATGGGTTGGGCGCAATGGTGGCGGTGTTGTTCAGCGTGAGTGCGCTGACCCTGGCTGAATATCTGGTGCCGCTTCAGTTCGGGATTGATCAACTCTTCCTCCTGCAACCGAGACTAGACAGCATTGGGGCGGCACCGGGGCGCATGAGTCCAAATGCAGCCTTTGCCTTTTTGCTGACGGCGGGTTCCTTGGGGTGTCTGGGGTTGCGATCGCCCCGGTTGCGGTGGAGTCAAGGGTTGGCATTTTTGGCGGGGGCGATCGCCTTTTGGGGCTTATGTGGCTACTTATATAATGTGGAGCCGTTTTTTACCCTGGGCACCACAGCGGGCATGTCTGTCCCCACAGTCATCGGTTTTTTGTTGCTGGAAAGTGCCATTTTGTGCGCGGTGCCCCATGTCGGGCCAATGCGATTGTTAGTTGGGAAAGGGGCCGGTAGCCACCTCGCCCGCCAACTGCTACCCCTGGCGATCGTCTTACCCATCTTGATTGGCAGCCTCAGCACCATTGGCCATCAATTTGAACTCTTTGACGAACAGACAATTTTTGCCCTCTCCAGCACCATCAGCATTGTCTTGTTTTTGGGGTTGGTGGGGTGGAATGCGTACCAGGTGAATCGGTATGAAGAACAGCAACACATCATCGAACGACAACTCGCGATTTCCCAGGCCCAGTTTGCTGGCATTTTAGACATCGCGGCAGATGCCATTATTGCCATTGATGCTCAACAGCACATTATTTTGTTTAATCGCGGGGCAGAACGGATTTTTGGCTACGCCGCAGCAGATGTTTTGGGGCAACCGTTGAGCCTGTTGCTGCCCGATCGCTACCAGGAAAACCATCGCCGCCATGTCAAAGGGTTTAGTCAAAGTTTGCTGCCAGCGCGGCAAATGGGCGATCGTGGGGCAGTTTTTGGGCGGCGCAAAGACGGCACCGAGTTCCCCGCAGAAGCCTCCATTTCTAAGCTGGTTTTGCATGGGCGCGTCATCTACACCACCTTTTTACGGGATATTACTGAGCGCCAGCAGGCCGAGCAAGCCCTGCGCCAGAGCGAAGAACGGTTGCAACTGGCGTTTGAAGGATCGGGAGATGGCCTGTGGGATTGGGATATTCTCGCGGGGACGGTTTATTTCAGCCCGCAATGGATGGGAATGCTGGGCTATGGCCCCACGGAACTGCCCCACGCTTATGCCACTTGGGAGCAACTCATCCACCCCGACGATCGCGAGCAGGTCATCGCCAACCTCAACGCCCATTTGCAAGATGGCTCTGTGCGCTATGCCTTTGACTATCGCCTCCGGGCCAAAGATGGCACCTGGAAATGGATTTCTAATTTTGGCAAAGTCGTCGCCTACGACGCGCAAGGCTACCCGACCCGGATGCTCGGCACCCACCGCGATATCAGCGATCGCAAACAAGCCGAAGCCAACCTGAAAATCAGCGAAGAACGGTGGCAGTTTGCCCTGGAAGGCAGCAAAGACGGCGTGTGGGATTGGGATATTCCCAGCAATACATTGTTTTTTTCTTATCGATGGAAAGAAATGATTGGCTACACCGAGGCCGAAATTGGCAACAGTCTCAGCGAGTGGGAAACCCGCGTTCATCCAGAAGACAAAGCCCACGTCTTAGCCGCCACCGCCGCCCACGCCGAAGGCCATACCCCCCACTGTCAAGTGGAATATCGCTTTCGGTGCAAAGATGGTCACTACATTTGGGTGCTCGATCGCAGCCGAATTATCAGTCGTGACCAAGCCGATCGCCCCACCCGCATCATTGGCACCCACACCGACATCACCGACCGGAAACAAGCAGACGATGCATTGCGCCAGAGCGAAGCCACCAAACAAGCCATCATCACCGCAATCCCCGATTTATTAATTCACATGGAGGGTGACGGCACCTACGTCAATTTTTTGTCGGATAGCAAATTCAATGTGGTCGCACCGAATCAACAAAACCAGGGTCTCAACGTTAGCGCAATCCTGCCGCCCCATTTGGTGGCCAACCGCCTGCACCACACCCAGTTAGCCCTGGAAACCCGCGAAACCCAAGTCTATGAACAACAACTGGAGATCGGCCATTACACTTCCTACGAAGAAGTGCGAATTGTGCCGCTGGGGGAAAATGATGTTCTCGTCATGATTCGGGACATTACTGATCGCAAGCAAGCCGAAGCCCAATTGCGCCGCCGGGAAGCCGACTTATTAACTGCCCAACGAGTGGCCCACATCGGCAACTGGGAATTGGATATTACCACCCGCGAGATTAAATGGTCGGAAGAGTTGTTTCACTTTTTTGGGTTTGACCCCAATGACCCAGAACCAGCCTACAGTGAACACTTTAACTATATTGAACCGAGCGATCGCCTCCGGTTACAAACCTGCCTGGATGAAGCGATGACCAACGGCACTCCCTACGAACTGGATTTGCAGTGTCAACGGGTGGATGGCCGGACGGTGTTTATGGAAGCGCGGGGCGCAGTGGAACGGGATGACCAGGGCCGCATCATCCGCTTGATTGGCACCGCCCTAGATATTACCGATCGCAAAGCCGCCGAACTGGAACTGCAACACGCCAAGGAAAAAGCCGAAGCCGCCAACCACGCCAAAAGCCTATTTCTGGCCAACATGAGCCACGAACTCCGCACACCGTTGAATGTGATTTTGGGCATGAGTCAGGCCATGAGTTATGACACCAAACTGTCGGTGGATCAACAAGAAAATCTCCGCATTATCCGCCGCAGCGGCGATTATTTACTAAGCCTCATCAGCGACATCCTTGACTTATCCAAAATTGAAGCGGGCCAAATCACCTTTGAGCCAACCAGCTTTGATTTGATGGCAATGGTGCACACGTTACGGGATATGTTCCGCGAACGGGCCAACTCCAAAGGCTTGCAATTTGACCTGGAAATCGCCCCCACCACGCCCCAATACATCACCACCGATGCCCAAAAATTGCGCCAAACCTTATTAAACCTGTTGAGTAATGCCATCAAATTTACTGAAAATGGCGGCGTGACTTTGCGCGTGACCCAGATGATTACCCATCAGCCCGATGGCCCGCCCTCGACTTGGTTGCAGTTCTTCGTGGAAGACACTGGGGCGGGCATTGCGATCGCAGAACAGGCCACAATTTTTGATGCTTTTGTGCAATCCCATACGGGCAAAACTTCTCTGGATGGCACTGGATTAGGGCTAACCATTAGCCGGAAATTCGTGGAGTTAATGGGGGGCAATCTGACGGTGTGCAGTGAACCAGACAAGGGCAGTGTGTTTATGTTTGGGATTCCGCTCAAAACAGCGATCGCCACCGATATCCCAACCACCACCGAGCGCCAAATCTTGGGACTGGCCCCCAATCAAGCAAAACGCCGAGTCTTGGTAGTGGATGACCATGCAGAAAATCGGTTGGTACTCAAAAAGTTGATGGTGCAGTGGGGGTTTGAGGTCAACGAGGTGAACAGTGGCGCAGCGGCGATCGCCCTTGTGGAGCAGTGGCCCCCCGACTTGATTTGGATGGATTTGCGAATGCCCGAAATCGATGGGTATGAGACCACGCGCCAAATTCGAGCGACAGAACACGGTGCCAAAATGGTCATTATTGCCCTCACGGCTCAAGCGTCTAAGAGCGATCGCTCCCTGGCCCTCGCTGCTGGTTGCAATGATTTTGTCAGTAAGCCGTTCCAGCCAGCAACCCTCTGTGCCAAGGTGCAAGAACATTTAAATCTTCAGTTTCTGTATGCGCCAGTGGCCGAAGCACCCACCGTGGCCTCGGCGATCGCCCCGACTGCAATTGCCTGGAGCGATCGCCTTCAAACTATGCCCCCAGAGTGGTTACATGCTCTCTTTCAATCGGCCCAACGCTGCGATGATGAAGAAATTATCGACCTCCTCCAAACGATTCCACCGACTCAAACAGAACTAGCGCAGCGATTGCAAACTCTGGCGTGCAATTTTGAATTCAAACAGATTATGCAACTGGTGCAGGCCGCGACAGCAGATGACTCTAAAACCTGATCACTCCTACGATAGATAGACCCTCGCGATCGCAGGAAAGAGATCCGCACGAGCCATATTCTCCCTTACGAAAGGGACAGTTTAGATAATTAAAAATTACGGTAAAAGAGTCGAATTTATAGTGAACAATGACTTTTCTGAGAATTTTATCATCACCGCTAATGACATCGCGATTAACAAGCGTTGCACTGTTGCTGGGCGCAGGGGCGATCGGTAGCACCCTATTGGCACCGACCGCCTCAGCCCAAGTCCAATCTGCCCCTGCCGGGACAACGACTCAAACCGTAACCACACCTCTGGGTAGCGTCATCACCACCACCCCGAATGGCACCGTGTTTGTGAATCCCCCCAGCGGTGCCACCACTTCCCCATCGACCCCGGCAACCACAATCCCCAATGGGCTTGACCCTACCCAAACGCCGCGATCGACCCCAACGTTGCCCTCTACGTTGCCCACTTCCCCTGTCACCCCGTCTACGCTGCCCAGCTCCCCCGTGACCCCATCCACCCTCCCGACAACGCCATCGTCCTCGACTCAGCCCACCACGATTACCATCCCTAGCTCATCTAGTACAGGCCAAACGACCCCCAATGGGACAATTGTGATACCTGTTCGCTAGAATGCTAGTTCGGAATCTTACCAAATCGGATTTCTGACATTTGGATGCTATGCAGTGAGGCATTCAATAGGAGAAATCCGATTTCTGCACTGGCTAGACCCGCGATCGCGTCAAAGCTGGGAACCGCCGCAAACCACCCACGGCAGAACCGATGACCAACTTCTCAGCCTAAAGACGGAGATTGTTGCTATTGTGAAAGCTGAAGGATACACCCACGATTGAATTCAGCTTGCCAATGGTAACTGCGCCGACAACGATCAAATTTTTGAAACAGCCCACCGCGATCGCCTGGGTAGAACAAGCCCTCGCCAATTTAGATACCATTTTGCTCGACCATTCCCATTGCGAACGGAAAGCGGCGGGGGTGGCACTGAATCTCATGTTTCGCTATCCGTCAAATACCAAGTTGGTGCGATCGCTGACCACCATCGCCCAAGAAGAACTTGCCCATTTTGAACAAGTCAACCAAATTTTGGAACAACGGGGAATTCCCCTGGGGCCACTAGCTGCGCCTCCCTACGGGGCGGGTTTGCGTGCCCAAATTCGGCCCCAAGAACCCCATCGACTACTTGACTCCTTATTGGTTTCCGGTTTGATCGAGGCTCGCAGTCATGAACGCTTGGGCTTACTGGGTGCCCATTGCCCTGACCCAGCACTGGCGGCGTTTTATCGGGGGTTGATGGCTTCGGAAGCGCGGCATTACGGCATTTACTGGGTATTGGCGACGACCTATTGCGATCGCGATCAGGTCAACCACCGCTTGGAAGAACTCTCCACCCTGGAAAGTGAACTGCTAGCAACACTACACCCCGAACCCCGCATTCACAGCTAAGCAACCTCCAGGTTTCCTGCCCCGTGCGGCTTTCTCAACTTTTCCACGCCCCCTCTCACGTAAGCGACTGACGGTTAAGGCTCTGGGCGATCGCCGAAATGAATCGTATCGAGCAGTTATCTCCAGGCGAAATATTGTTGAGTTGGCATTGTCCAGCAAAGCTCCAAGAGAAAACAAGAGCGTAATAACAGAACGATCAAGACCAAAAATAGTCAGTTCAAGGGAAATTGCATTTGAAAACAGGTTTGGGCAGGTTTGGGCTGGCTAAATACTTGTACCTGCCCCCCTAATAACTGAACAAAACGTTTCACTAAGGGTAGTTCTAGACCTGTTTCCCGTTGTTGCTGGCGATCGCTATTGGTAAAGTGTGCCTTGCGGGAAATATGATAAAACTCATCAAAGACTCGTTCCTGCTCAGTTGTAGAAAGACACAGGCCAAAACTACACACTTCTAATAACAACTTGCGCTCAGTGGATGTGGCAAAAGATTGATATTGCACTGTAACGATAATTTGTTCGCCCGGTGGGGTATGCCGACACGCATTATTCAGTAATTCAGTTAAAATCTGACTTAAATAATGGGGGTCAGTTCGGTAAGGTGGTAATTCTGCTGGCATGACTAAGCGCAAAACTTGAGCATTTTGATTGGCCCGCAAGTAGAATGGTTCCATCATTTTGGGTAGCCAAGTTTCTAATTCAATTGTAGTCAGTTCCAGGGGATAGGTTTTAGCTTGGAGATTCAGAATATCCAGCAAATTATTAATCAGTTGAATTTCATAATCCGTTTGTTCATTCAGCAAATTAATTCCCTGGGCCATTACAGACAAGCGATCGCGGGGAATCACATCGCCTAAGTTCAATTGTTCCAGATTTAGGCTTAACGTTTTTGCTGCCATTTTGATGGTAGTTAGGGGATGGCGTAACTCGGCTGAGAGATGAGCAAAAAACTCATTTTGAAGCTGGCCTAAAGTCGTATTGGATAGACTATTGACTTGCATTTGGGGCGATCGCACCATATCACTCTGATCGGCTATTGTGGCTTGTAGAGACTGCAAATCCCAAAAAATAATCACGCCCCCCCTCCCCTGGTTTGCAGCCTTTGACAACGACGTAACGCAATAGAGGACAGGTAACACTTCACCAGATCTCAACAACAACCCATCCAAAGCAAGCTGTTGAGAATCGGGAGGAAATGGAGGTAACAGGTTTGCCCAAAGGGGTTTTTGGGTATCTAATTTAACTAGGGGTAACACTTGCTGAAGCGGAGCATGAAGGGCATGAACTTGTTCCCAACCGATTAAGTTTGCCGCTGTTGTGTTTAGAAATTGCACTTGGCTTTGGGCATCAAAAACAACTATGCCTGCCCCGATATGAATCAATGCTTGGGTTAACCAGGCTTCTCGCTCAACCAAATCATGCTCCGTGGTCGATCGCTGCAAAGCTGTTTCAATGGCCACCCACAAATCCTTTTCCCGAAATGGTTTTAAGATATAGCCAAATGGCTCCGTTGCTTGAACTTGGGCCACCACAGAAGGCGTGGCATGGGCAGTCAGAAAGACAACAGGAACAGCAAAGCGATCGCGAATTTGGCGGGCTGTTTCAATGCCATCCTGGTCGCTATCTTCTAACACAATATCCATCAATACTAAATTAGGCTGTAAACTGGCCATATAATCGAGTGCATCTGTGCTACTGCCAGCGATCGCCACTACCCGATAGCCCAATCCTTCCAGACAATCTTGCAAATCTCTAGCCACAGCCCGCTCATCTTCCACAATCAAAATTGTGGCTGGCTCTGAAGAATTAGGTGCAACAAGTTTAGTCATGGGGGGTTTGAGCTTTGATTGGAAATGTAATTAAAAACTGAGTGCCAGACTGAATTTTAATAGTTAGTGTACCTTTTAATTGAGTCACAAAATCCTGGACTAGATCAAGCCCCAACGTTTGTAAATGATTAAGTTGGATGGTATTCGGTAAACCAACCCCGTTATCATTCAGTTGCATTTGGACAGTTGGCACACGACATCCCTCTGCCCAGGAGACAATAACATCAATGTGGCCTTGGGCGACTCCCGGAAAGGCATATTTAAAGGCATTGGTTAATAATTCATTCAACACCAGACCACAACAAATTGCTTTTTTCATGGGCACAATAACAGACTGAATCTGCATATTGATCGCGATCGCGTCGGCGTGTTCTGCATAAGAAGCGGCAACCTGTTGAACAATGGCCGGAATGTAATCAGCTAAATCAATTTGGGCCAAGTTATTCGACTGATAGAGCGTGTCATGCACCAGGCTAATGGCCATCACCCGATCCCAACTTTCTTGCAGAGCTTGGACAGCTTCAGCACTTTGGAGACGGCGTTGTTGACGGCGCAACATACTTTGAATCAGTTGCAAGTTATTTTTAACGCGGTGATAGACTTCCAATAACAATACTTCTTTTTCTAATAACGATTCCTGCAATTCAAATTCGGCTTGTTTGCGATCGCTAATATCACTCAAAATCCCAATTACACAATCTTGACCATTCAAATCATGCACATTAGCCGCTAATAAAACAGTACGAGTTGTGTGATCGTGGGTACAAAAGACAGTTTCAAAATTAACCAACGTGCCAAACTGCTTTAAAGCTTGCCGAAATACTTCCCAATCATTCCCATTTTTCCAAAGCTTTAATTCCACATCTGTGCGCCAGAGTAACTCATTGACTGCATAACCCAAAAACTTGCAAAAACTTTGATTAACATCCAAAAAATAGCCCGTTTCCAGAGTGGCAATCCAGGCAGGAGCGGGATTTTGGTGAAAAATGGTAGCAAACTTCGCTTCCGATTGGCGTACCGTTTGTTCCGCCTGTTTTAATGTTGTGATATCTGTATCAACCACTGTCACATTCCAGCAGCCATTCGCTTCATTCCACCGGGCCACCACGTTAGCCAAAATCCAGGCGATCGCCCCATCAGGACGAAAGAAACGATATTCCTCTGACCAGTTTCGGGGCGCTTGACTGGCCCGCATCGCGGTCAATTGGGGTTGAATCCTGTGTTCCCAATCCTCCGCATGAACCCGCGATCGCCACACTTGCCCATCCGGGAAAAAAGCCTCTGCCGCAATTCCAAATACATCCTTACTTTGGCGCGAAACATAATCATAATGAATCGAACCATCCGGATAAACCCGCACCTGGATAATCGCGACCCGCGCACTGTCTAAGATCGTCGCCAGGGTGGCTTCCGATGTTTGCAACGCCAGTTCAAGTTGTTTGCGATCATCCACATCCCGCCCCACCGCTTGCAACTCCACCAGCACACCCAACTCGTCATAAAAAGCGCGATTTGTCCATTGCATCCAGCGTACTGCACCATTGGCCACCACCCGATGTTCAATCACGTTGACAGGTTGCGCGGGGGTGAGCTGGGCAACCTGGTAATCCACTTCAGCCTGGTCGCGGGCATCCACCCAGGTGCGATAGTTTGTGCCCAAAACATGATTTTTTGTGAGGCCAAAATAACGACAAAACGTGTCATTGACAAATGTGAGCGTGCCATCGGGTTGAAAGCGGATAATCAATTCGGTTTGATCTTCCACGATCGCCCGATACCGGGCCTCGGATTCGTGTAAGCGGAGGGCTGCCTGTTGGCGTTCCAGTTCGCTGCGGCGGCGTTCAGTCACATCGGTGGCGATCGCCCAAAAGGTTTGCCGCTCCCCCAATATTGCTGGAATCGGAAAAATACTGGTTTGAAAATAAAAGCAACCAACCGCCAACTCCCACGCATCTTCCACCAGGATTGGCGCATTCACTGTCAACACTTGCGCGAGGTTGTCATAGAGTTGCTGCGCTACGGAGACTGGAAATAACTCCCCAAAAGTACGACCAATAATGGCGGTTTCCGGGCGCTGGAGTAACGCTGCAAACGCTGGATTCACTTGTAAATAACGACCATCCTGATCGAACAAGCTAATAATGGCCGGGGCATGATCCAAAAATGTTTGGAGTTGTTGCGTCGTGCGTTGCAAAATGGCTTCCGCCTGTTTCCGCTCCGTGATGTCTCTAGCCGCAGCATAGATCAATTGTCCAACGTATACCGATCGCCACTCAAACCAGCGATAGGAACCATCTTGACAACGATACCGATTCACAAAGTTAAAGAGTTCCTCCTGCGCCTTTAAGGTGGCCATTGCCGCCAGCGTTTGCTCCACATCCTCCGGGTGCACATAATCCAAAAACCGGGAACCTTGCAATTCTGACAAACTGTAGCCCAGGGTTTTCTCCCATTGATCGTTCAATCGCCAAAAATATCCCGCGTCATTGGCCACACAAAGCAGATCCAACGCTACGGCAAAAAAGCGATTCAGTTCCTCGGTTTTCGCCTGTAGGGCAAATTCGGCTTGTTTGCGATCGCCAATATCCGTTACCCGCACCAAATACATCGATCGCCCCCCCAGGGCAATCGGCTTCACGGCCAGCAAACCCCAAAACTGATTGCCCCGTAACGTGACATATTCTGCCTCCAGGCTCCAAAATCCCTTTTGTTGCAGATCGTGGGTAATGTGCTCCAGTTCTTGGGCGGTGAACTGCCGCCGTTGCAAGGTTTGGCCTTCAATGCCAATCAACTGCTGCGAATTTGTCGCCTCAAATAGTTCTACCGCCCGCTGATTGCAGTTCACTGTTAAGCGCGTTTTGGGATCAACCAAAAACAAAGCATCTGTCGATTCATTGAAAATCGTTTGGGAGGTTTCGGCTTGGCGACGCTGAGTAATGTCTTTGAACGCATGGATTACAAACTCAACTTGCCCATTGCCATCCAGCACTGGCACCGCCTGCACTTCCAGCGATCGCCGCTCACCATCCACCTCTACATCCACATCATCCGCTTGGGCCAACTCACCCCGCAACGCTTGGGCCAGAGGCAACTCTGCCACCGGATAGAACTGATTCGTCCCCGCCCGATACCAGCGAACGCGCTCCAACACCTCTGCCAGCGGCGTTTCTAGACTGAGCTGCCCCAGCAATCGCCCACCCTTTTGGTTCATCAACAGGGGCTTTCCCGCCCGATCAAACACCGTCACCCCCAACGGCAAATTTTTGATCAACTGGGCAAATTTTTGTTCACTTGCTTTCAACTCTTGAAAGGACTGCGTTAGGCGTGCGGCCATGTGCTGCATGGTTTGGCGCAGGGATTCGACTTCCTGAATGGCGCTCGGCGGCATGGCAAACCCCCCGGTTTCCGCCGCGAATTGTTGCACACGGCGATCGAGATCCTCAATCGGCCTGGTAATCTTACGGGCCAACCACAGCCCCAGCGCAATGGAACTCAGGATTGTCAAGCCGCACAGCCCCAGAGTTTGTTGCCCATTTTTTTGAATCTCACTCAGGAAGCTGGAGGCAGGCACCACCGTCACAATCAACCAGTCAAGCCCCTGTGCTTGGTGGTAAGGCGCAACCCACAGAAAGTAGCGATCGCCCTCAAAGTCAAATTGTTGCAACGTCGTTGTTTGGGGCACCCTCAAGGCGGAGTCAGCGCCAGCCAGCAGAACGCGTTGTTGCAATGCTTGGCCCGTTGCCCGTGTCAGCGGACTGGTACTCGTCTCCAGCTTCAACCGTTGAAATTTGCCCTGGCTGGGTGCCGTCACTGGCCCCGAATAGGCTGGCACCGACGTTGTATAGGGCTGTTCCTCCCCGGAACTGGCGATGAGCAAACCATTTTGCTCCACAATCAAAATCTGCCCCGTGGTCCGCAGGGCCAGGGTTTGCAAAAACCGACTCAAATAACTCAGGCTGATATTGGCTGCAAACACCCCTTGCAACCGTTGCTCTGCATCATAAAAAGGGGCAAAGGCACTCAGCGCCAATTGATTACTGGCCCCAATTTGAAATGGCTCCGTCCAACCCGCCCGCCCCAAGGCCACCGCCTGCCGATACCACGGACGCTGGCGCACATCCACGTTCTGAGTTGTTTCTAAAAGACGGCCCAAATTCCCATTACTATCTGTGCTGTAAACCTTGACTTGAGCAGGGTTTTGGGGCGTAGCAACACCAATTTCGTAGGGAAATTCTCCGGCTCGAAGATGGGTAAAACCCGTGTTAAACTCGGTTGCCCCCACCCGATGCACCAACCGAAAATCCCCTTGCGGTGTGCCAAACAAGCGCCCGGTGAGCCGTTGATCTTCCTGGTGTTGCAAAATCAAGAAGCGATGGAGTTGGTCAGGGTTATTGAACTGAATGGCACCGGATCGGACGGCGGCAATGTTGATCTGGTTGGTTTGATGGGCAAATTGCAAATACTCTTCCAAGGTTTGCCCGATGCGATCGCTGGTTTCTTGGAGTAAGTGCTCGGCCAACTGTTCCACCGTTTTTTGGCCGCTGCGATAGGATAGATAACCGACAAGGGACACTGTGACCAATACTTGCACGACAAACGGCAGCACCAGCAGCGATCGCAACGGAAATTGATGCTGCTGCCGTTTCAGTATTTGGTTCAACCGCGATGCCAGCATTCCTCCACCTTCTGCGATCGCCTGCACCGTTGACTATCCCTGCTTAGAAGAAATCACAACCCGCTTGCACCCCGGCCCTCTCTAGACCACCTCCCAGCAAAGGCGATAGAAGTCAATGGGGCCAAGTGGTAGCACCTGGCAACAACTCCAACAGCCTCGCAACGCGCACCGTGGGTTGATTTTATCTGTGCAGATTTTATCTTGACGATCCTCCGCGAACCTGTCAATCTATTTTCTCAAGTGCGGTGGAACAGTCTCAGCACCCTATTTACAATTTGTGAATTTACAATTTGTGATCAAAGCGTTGATACCAAAGGATGTTGCCCGCCACCGTTAGCCCCAGAGCCACTCCACCTCCTACCCAGGCTAGCGCAGGATCGTAGCCACCACGGGTAAGATTCGTCATCCACAAATGGGTTAACTCTGAGCCAACCAGGCGATCGGCCAACCAGGGAAATAAATACATCAGCGCCGCGCCCACAAGGAGCCACCCCCCCATCGACACCAGCAAAAAAATCGTTTTAGCCATCGACTGCGAACCCACCAGCAAACTGCCCTTCCGCAACATAGGCAAGAGATTAACACACCTGAGGAGCTGGCGGGAAATGGTGCGCTACTTTGCCCCCACGGAGGGACAGCCTAAGCCGCTGAAGATGCGGGTTGTGGAGCCTCTGTCACCGCAGCGGGTATCCCGGCATTACCACCTTCCACCGTGAGGACATACTCTTTGAACAGTTCAAATAAAGCGGGATTTCGCCAGCCCTTTTCCGTTTCTTGCCCAATAATGTTCAGGGCTTCCTCCGGTGTAAAGGCTTTTTTATAAGGCCGTTCGCTGGTCAAGGCATCGTAAATATCGATTAACTGGAAAATCTGGGCCAAGTGGGGGATGTCTTCTCCCTGCAACCCGTCGGGGTAGCCTGTCCCGTCCCATTTTTCGTGGTGATGTCGAATGATGGGTACCACGCCCCGCATGGTTCGCAAGGGTTTACAAATGCTTTCCCCGATAGAAACGTGCTGCCGCATGATATCCCATTCTTCTGGGGTAAGTTTGCCCGGTTTGAGCAGTACGGCATCAGGAATGCCAACTTTGCCGATGTCGTGCAAGTATCCGCCCCACATTAGATCGCGAATCTCATTGCGTGGTAGACCCAGAAATTCGCCAAACGCTTTGCCTCGCACCACCAATCGTTCGCAGTGGTCGCCGGTGTTGGGGTCGCGGCTTTCAACGGTGCGGGCGATCGAGAAAAGAACTTGTTCTGCGTGGTCGAGGTCTTCATTCAACCGTTTTTGGCGAATGAGCGATTTCACTCTGGCCGATAGTTCTAGCTGGTCGAAGGGTTTCGTCAAAAAGTCGTCGCCCCCAGATTCGATGCCCCGCAGGCGCGATCGCCGATCATCCAACGCAGTCACAAACACCACCGGAGTTAAGCGCGTTTGTTCGTCTTGTTTTAATTGCCGACAGACCTCAAACCCGTCCATTCCCGGCATCATGACATCCAGCAGGATCAGATCCGGGTTGCTGGTGCTCACCATTTCTAGGGCTGCTGGGCCACTGCCTGCTTCGATCACTTCATATCCTTCCACGGATAGTAAAGCAACAGCCGTCATCCGGCTAGAAGGATGATCATCAACAACAAGGACTCTGGGATGGTCGGAAGATGTTTGGTTCACGAGAAGAAAACCTGCACTAACTGATGGTTGTGACTTAGACGGTTAAGTTTAACGAAATTATCAGAACTTTACCAAGCCATCAAGACATTGCTACTACAGTATGGTCTCTCCTTTTAAGAGAGAGATCAGGTTTTTTACGGAGATTCGCGCAAATGACCTGGGGCTGCCTCCGTGTTTGTTGCCGCCTTGCCGCCTTGCGATGCCCCCTGCGAAGGTCGCCAATGTTTAGGTCAAAAAATTTTATTGGGCCTACTGGTTAATTTACTAAAATTTACATCATTGCAGGTTTCAAACAGAATGGGGCAAGCGGCTAGTTGGTGCGGTGAAAAGGCAGTTAGAACAGTAAACTAGGTTGGGCCTATCGGTTTTGCCAGCGCTTTTATTCGGTGGGGGCGATCGCTCTGGGCCTGAACCTATCCCTGCCACCATTGGTCTTGGTGGTTGACCGTACTCACACCTTTGCCACCTGCTTGCACCGAGATCAAAACTTGATGTTGCTTGATGCTGATTTAATTCATTGCTAAACCGCGTTTAAGCCGCTTGCCCGGTGCACTCAATAATGACGACTTTATCAAAATCCACAGCAAGTTCAATGAGCAATCACACGATGGGTAACTCATTGGTCTTCACCTGTGATGATTCAGGCCAACGTTATTGAGTGGCTTTAGAAAGAGAGTGAGCCGATCGCTCTGGTTCAGTCATCAGCTCATAGGGCAGAAAATGCGATCGATTTTTAAGGGCATTCATTGCTTGGCCAGACGGCTGCCCTGCGATTTCTAAGCGGCAGGAACGGCATAACCAATACGATCGCCCGGAGCTAATATGACGCAAAAGGACATCAGAACATACGGGGCATCTAGTCATTTCAAAAATCCTTTTATTGAGTTGATGCTGTCGAAGCAATATCTAAACAAATTTGAAGCAAAACCGCACCGCCACAGAAGAAGCAGTCTAGAGATCATTCTGTAGACTTGGAGGCTTGCTTGATAACTCAATCTCTACAACAAACGCGCTAGTGATGGGTGGTGAACCTTGAGGACTGGCTCAATACTCGATAGCGGTATGCCTGTGCGTTCATCTCTATTGTGGCCCTTGTCTGATTCAATTGCTTGTATCAGCAATCACAAATTAAAATAATTTCATACATAACGTCACACCTCTCAAACGATTGAGAAAATATTAAAAGTAAAAAATCGGGTCTAGATTCATCTGTGCGATCGCGATCAACAAGACTACAAGGGGTCTGGCAATCCGACTTAATCCTAACCAACAGCCAAATCAGTACGCACGCTCTATGATCGCCTTTGAGCCGTTGCTATTGCTAGCTTGTCGGGTTTGACCTGAAGCGCTTCAGACTAAAGTTTGGGTGAGATTGATTAGTAGCGCGATCGCGGTAAAGGATCGCTTAAATTGAACTGAACTCTTGCTCAAGATCAGGCCAAATCTACTGCGGCGATCGCTAAATAGTGCGGCGATCGTGATGAATGACATAATTAACTCAAATAGTTTTGTAATCGGAATTTAAGTTCTGTTTCGGAATATTGGGTTCCCATCAGTCCTGAGATTCCTGGATTCTTTTTGCGATCCTCGGGATAAGACCATCGGTAAAAGTGGGGGTACATTGGATACAAGTCTATAAACAGGAGCCAGGAACGGCGGGAAGCATGGAGTCTAGGGTTGTGAGTTGGTGGCTGCGATACAAAGCTATCGGCGATCGCGGCAAACTATTGCACGCACCGATTTTGTGGCCTATCTGGAAAGCTAATGACCCATTGGAGCCTTTGTGCCGGAGTTACCTTTGCCTAGAAAAAGCAATAAGGGTAAGGAACACAAAAACACAATCCCAACAAAGCGAAATACATCCGCGTAAGATAATACGGCGGACTGAGTATTGACTAATTGTTCTAAGGCCGCTAAGGCTTGCTGATGCGCTGTTTGTGGGTCTGCACCGCGACTTTGAAATAATGCCGTCAGCGACTCAATACGCTGGGCTGTTTCAGGATTGTAAGGAGTGAGTTTTGCCTATAAAATAGCTTTATGAAAAGCCTCTTGCTGAGGAGGATAGCCATAATCACGGCAAGAATCCCAATGGGCAAGTTGATAAACAAGACCCAGCGCCAACCCAGGGTATCGGTTAAATAACCGCCTAGCGTTGGCCCGATCGCTGGCCTTGCAATAACTCCAACCCCAAAGACCGACTGCGCGATGCCTTGCTCGGCGGGAGGAGAAGTTTCAAACAGAGGGGCCGGGGGCAGTCTGCTGAGGAAAATGAGCGGTAGGGGTAATGCTGCGGATAAACAAATCCACGCAACTCTCGACGTAGCGATCGCGGCTATACTCCCGCTCCACCGGGATCACATGGCGACGCAACATCCCCGCCAGTAACATCCCGGTGAACTGATCCACCGCCAGCGGCAAATCTAAATCCTCCCGGATCAGGGCTTGGGCTATGCATTGCCGCAAATAAACAATGAGCTGTTCGCGAACGGGCAAGAAATATTGCTGCAAGACTTGAAAAGACTCATCCGGGTGGCGTTGCGCTTCGCCAATAAACATCCGAATCAAGGCTTCGTAGTCTTCCAGCATGGCATCGTATATCTGGGCATAGCGCAACAGATCACGGTGCAAATCCTGCGTCCATTCGGTTGAATCGGCCAGGGTCTGCGCTCGCCTCTCTGCAATATGTTCGGCCACCGCCCCCAGCAATTGCTCTTTGCTTTGGAAATGACGAAATAACGTGACTTCGTTCACTCCCGCCGCCCGTGCAATGGCTCGTGTGGTTGCTCCCACCACTCCTTCGGTGGAAAAGACCGCGATCGCCGCTTTGAGCAATCGTTCCCTCGTTTTGGTGGCGCTTCGATTCAAAATGGTGACTCAATCATGCAAGTGCTTACTTACATTTAATCCTCTACTAACCACAGGGGCTATCCCCCACCCGAAGGATCTTTACGGGTGACAAACCGCACCTTGGAGGCCAAATTTATTGTTCTGGCAACCGTTTTTGAGTCAAATGGTTGAGGTAATCCACAGACTTTTCTGCTGTTGTCAGCGTAAAGATGGAGGCCGGAGCCTCAATCTCGATTAGTGGCTCCAGTTAAACAGGACGAAAATTTAGGCCAAGACTTGTTTTAAGGCGGTGACTAATTTGTCTACACTGTCTCGCCGACTGTTGAAGCCCATTAAGCCGACTCGCCAAACTTTGCCCGCCAGTTCACCCAAGCCGCCGCCAATTTCAATGTTGTGTTCCAACAGGAGTTGACGGGCGATCGCCTTGGCATCTTTCCCTTCTGGGACGCGCACCGTGGTGAGGGTGGGCAACCGAAACTCGCGCTCAACGTGCATGGATAATCCCAAGCTTTCCAGGCTTTCCCAGAGGTATTCCGCATTGGCTTGATGGCGCTCCCAACAGGCCGCTAGTCCTTCTTCGGCCACTAACCGCAGGGCTTCGCGCAGACCGTAGTACAAGTTAATGGGTGCCGTGTGATGATAAACCCGTTCTGGCCCCCAGTATTTGCCCAGCAGTTCCGAATCGAGATACCAGTTGGCGACTTTGCCGGGGCGATCGCTCAATTTGGCCTGGGCGCGATCGCTCATGGTAAACGGCGAAGCACCGGGCGAACAGCCTAGCCCCTTTTGGCTGCAACTGTAGGCCAGATCAACGCCCCACTCATCCAGAAAAATCGGCACACCGCCCAAACTGGTGACGGTATCGACTAACAACAAGCAGTTGAAAGCGCGACACAATTCGCCTACGCCTTCCAGGGGTTGCCGTGCGCCCGTCGAAGTTTCAGCGTGTACCAGGGCCAGGATGGCAGGGCGGTGAGTTTGGATAGCCGTTCTGAGTTCATCTAAGGAAAACACTTCGCCCCAGGGTTTGGTGATGGTGCGAACGTCGCCGCCATATCTTTCGGCCATATCCACCAGGCGATTGCCGAAATACCCCATAACCCCGACCAAAACCACATCACCGGGAGCCACACTGTTGGCGATCGTGGCTTCCATTGCCGCTGACCCCGTACCACTGATGGCGATCGTCCTGGGATTTTCCGTTTGCCACACGTACCGCAGGAGAGATTGAATTTCGTCCATCACCGTCAGAAACGCTGGGTCGAGATGACCCAGGGGAGTGGTGCTCATGGCCTGCAACACCGTCGGGTTGGCGTTGGATGGCCCTGGCCCCAACAGCAGACGGGCGGGCACATTCAGGGGATCGAGGGTCAGGCGCTGGCGATCGTTAATTTGGCTATCGTGAATGGGGTGAGCTTGAGTCATGATGGCACAAAAGGTAAGGATGAACGGTTTCGGGTTTTGGCGATCGGAGCACGCCCGTCAGGGTTGGGTTAGCAGTAGAGGGAGCGATCGCCATTCTGAGTGTAGCCCGACTCCTGTCGTCCCAAAGGTTAAATGACTTGAACCGCGATCGTCATGCCGGCTTGCCGCAACCGCTCGGCCAGAACCTCACCTAGCCCGGTGGCCGGAGTTAAAATGCCGCCCCGACTTGGCCCACCGGGTAGCGCCTCAAAGTCCAGGACTAAACACAACGCTGACTCGCACACAAATTTAACGGTGGCCCGATTGCCCGGATCGCCCTGGTCGCGGATTAAGCCTTGTACCTGGCGACCGTCGGTGGCTGTCCCGACTAACTCACACAGGAACCAGCCATTATCCATTGTGGTTTCTGAGGGGCCTGCACCCGGTTGGGGCAGCCAAGATTGCAACAGCGATCGCAAACCCGGTTGTTGTAACGCACCAAAAAACAGCCCCAGGCCAGCAGTCATCCCCATTGCCTTGAACCATGCGCCGGGTTCGTCTAGCTTGAAAAATTCTTGATAGGTAAAGTTGGGGCCATAGGGGGTCGCCCATTGCTCAAACAGGGCAGCACTGCGGCGCACGACGCGGGTATTGACTGGCCCCATAAAAAACGGCGCAACCCAGGTGTTCATTTCGGAGTCAAAGCGGGGCGATCGCGGGTCTTGGTGGCGATCGTTCGGTGCTGGTTTTGTGCCCACTGGATTCAGCAAAAAGGGATCGCTAAATTGGGTCGATTGCCCCGATTCATAGGCATTAAAGGCCGAGGCCAGCGTCCCCCCATTGAAGCCACCCATCGCCTGAAAATAGGCTGTGACCGACTGGCACGCCAGACCCAACTCTTGCTCTAGATGGCGCACAACGAGGTAGGTGCCCAGGTCGGAGGGAATGGAGTCAAAGCCGCAGCAGGGAATAATGCGGGTGCCATTGGCGATCGCCCGGTCATGATAGCGATCAATGAGTTGTCTCACCCAGGGCGTTTCCCCTGTGATATCGACATAGTGAGTGTTGAAGCGGACGCAGGCATCGACCAGGGTGTTGGCATAGAGGGCAAAGGGGCCAGCCGTCGTGAGCAGCACACGGGTTTGGGCGGCGATCGCGTCTACGGCGGCTTGATCCTGACTGTCGGCAATCAGAATATCCACAGTAACGCCCACCTTGGTTTTGACGGCTTCTAGCTTTTGGCGGTTGCGTCCGGCGATCGCCCACCGCACCTTGGCCCCGGCGTGCCGCGCAAAATACTGGACGGTTTGCTGGCCGACAAAGCCGCTGGCTCCATACAACACCACGTCATAGGGACGGTTTGGGGTGGGTTGATCAGACATGGGTTCCATTCTCCTGGGGACTGCTCTATTGGCACTGTAGCGGATCGCTACCTTAAGAAATCGGGGCAAGTTCGCGATCGCGCCAAGCTGGCCTGAAAGAATAGACGCAAGACAATGGGAAATACCTTTTAGAATGGGAGATCCTGCAAACCGTCTGTAAACACTATTGAGCTTTTCCGAAAGCCCGAACTGAACTTATGCAAACTCTTGAGAAACCGATCGCGCGATCGCCCGAAACCCCCCTCGTCATTGCGGGTCGCACCTTCAACTCCCGCTTGATGACGGGCACGGGGAAATATCGCAACTTTGAGGAAATGCGCCAAAGTATTGCCGCGAGTGGCTGTGCAATTGTGACGGTGGCGGTGCGCCGAGTCCAAACCAACGCCCCCGGCCACGAAGGTTTAGCGGAAGCCCTAGACTGGCAAAAAGTGTGGATGTTGCCCAACACAGCGGGCTGCCAGACGGCGGAAGAAGCCATTCGGGTGGCTCGCCTGGGCCGGGAAATGGCAAAATTACTGGGCCAGGAAGACAATAATTTCGTGAAGTTAGAAGTCATTCCCGATGCCAAGTATCTCTTGCCTGATCCCATTGGCACCCTGGAAGCCGCTGAACAACTGGTCAAAGAAGGCTTTGCCGTGTTGCCCTACATCAATGCTGATCCCCTGTTGGCCAAGCGGTTAGAAGACGCAGGCTGTGCCACGGTCATGCCCCTGGGGTCGCCCATTGGCTCTGGCCAGGGCTTAAAAAATGCGGCCAATATCCAAATTATTGTGGAGAATGCCAAGATTCCCGTGGTGGTGGATGCGGGCATTGGGGTGCCCAGTGAAGCGGCCCAAGCAATGGAGCTGGGGGCGGATGCGTTGTTGATCAATACCGCGATCGCCCAAGCCCAAAACCCAGCGGCAATGGCCTTGGCAATGAAACTGGCCGCAGAAGCGGGGTATTTGGCCTACCAAGCTGGACGGATTCCGGTCAAAGCCTACGCCAGCGCCAGTTCGCCCGTTACCGGCACCATAAAATAGGTCAAACCCAGACCGTCGCCGCCGTTCCCAGACCGACCAAGGCTTTGGGGACGGCTTTTTGCTGGGCAATTGCAGCCGTTTTGAGGTGGGTTAGCGGGGGCACGGCAAAAAATATGAGTGAAATGTTTCTAAATATTACGAAATGTTGTAATATTAATGAAGGTTGGTGGTCATGCTTGAGCAATCCAGCTAAGGTTTATAAAAATTGAGGAAACTTCATGCGATATACAGTTGAAGACGGCGGACGCTACAACAACTTTGCTGTGGAACCCAAGATGTACCAAGCAGAGCCACCCAGCAACAACCAAAAACGCAATTACTTCATCTTGGGAACAGGCGCTTTGCTGCTGATTGGTGGCTTGATGGCAGTAGCCGCTTCTGTATCCTAAAGATTCAAAACAGGCTGACTAGCTAAAGGCAAGTTTTGTAAAGGCTAAATGGGGAATGCGATCGCAGCGTTCCCTTTTTGCATTTAGGCGACTGATACATGCCAGAATCGAGGGCTTGGGCAATCCGCAGCCAGCGGGCAAACCCCAAACCCAGATGACCGCAGCGATCGCGGCGAATCCAGTTACTTTAGTTGAGTCATTAAACAATCGGCAATGCGGGTTGCGGCTCCCGCTGTGCCCATCCGCCGATACCCATTTTGGGCGATCGCTTCCAGGCGATCAGGATGTTGTTGCAAGGTTAGCAACGTTGGGGCGACGGCAGCAGGATGATCCACCAGCGTCACCGATGGCCCCAGGAGTCGGGTTTGGGCTTCGGCAAAGGCATAGGTAAACTGTGGCCCCTGACCAGGCATGATGATTGCGGGTTTCCCCAGGCCCACAAACTGTTCGGTGGCCGTTCCCGCCATCGCGATCGCCCAATCCGCCAGATGCAAACATTCAGCAAAAGCCCGTTGCGTCAAAATCAGCGTGGCGTGGTGCTGCTTAAACTGCAACGCTTGGGCATCCACTCGGTCAAGCCCGTGGGCTTCGCTGGGACTGAGGCTCGGCTGGAGTTGCCAACCATGCCGTTGCAACCAGTAGGCAAGGGTTTCCAGGTCGAGGGTGGGGGCGATCGCGCCAAAAAAGGTCAGTTCACTCTCCGCACCCGTCGCTTGGATCAGCCCATCCACTGCCTGTAAGATTAATTGCCAGTTTTCGTATGCTTCGGGGGGGCGTGAACCGGGCAATAACAGGACAGAGAGTGGCTCGGCCTCAGGTTTGTCGGGGCGGCTCCAACTGACCAGGCGATAGACCGTTGTGGCAGTCGCGATCGCGGGTTCTGGTTGGCGTGGCCGCATCGCCCCAACAACGGCAGGCTCCGGGCGACGGGACAACATTCGCGGTTCGAGGCCATCCATCATCGGATTGCCCAAATCAAACGCTGGAATCTCCCACTTTTGTAACGTTTCAGAGGTCAAGCGATCGCGGGGAAACACCGCCCGACACCGAGGCCGACTCATCAACCACCGTTCCCACGGATAGTAAACTGACCCCGACCATCCATCCAGCGCGGTTTTTGGGAAAAGATTACCATCTTCATCTCGGAGGTAATATTCCGACTTCGCCGTCCCCACAAAGGCATAGGGCGCACCGCTCAGATAGGCCAACAGCAACGGCACAATATCGCCCACGGCCAAAATACTGCCCCCCTGCTTGGCCCACTGCCGAATTGTCCGAAACTGGTTCAGTGTCAACTGCAATAGGCCACCCTGCAAATCCCGCGCCAGTTGCCGCCCATCCATATAGATGAAGCCCCCAGATGGCATGGTTTTTACTGGCCCAATCAGCGGAATCCCCATCTGTTGATAGATCTGCCCCTCGCCGACCAACGGTAAGGCAACCAATTCCGGCGGGTTTGACCGTTTTTGTAACGCTTCCAAGATACGGACAGCAATCACATCTTCGCCATGCCCATTACTAAGGCAAAGTACCCGTTCTGGCGCAGAATAACTGACTGGGTAAGATGACACCAATTGCTCGGACTCCCTAAACAACGCGCGCGAAACATTTCTTATTGGATAAGCCTACCGCACGAACCCCCTAAAAGTCTTAAGGATTCGCGGAGGGATTAGCAGAATTTCTTATCAATCATGGTCATTTTGCCATGATTTCCCCAAAGCCCTCAGCACCCCACGCAACCTTAGGACTTTGATTCTAGATGATGAATGCCGAGAAAGAGTTCCTACTGTTGGTTTAAATCTGTTGGTTTGCCCCAGAAGATTTCAGGGGATGGGCGGACTAAGGGCGGTGCCAACTGGGTGAAGAGTCAATCCTACAGGCTTGAGGGGGAACTGCATCATGAAAAGGCAACAAATCAGGGCTTGGGCGGTGAGCCAAGAGAAATCGCGCGATCGCCCCTTTCCTGCAATCATTAGAACAAATTTCCTAGAAAGACTTACAATCTCCGTGTCTCATCCAGATAACATCTATTAATATCAATGTGCTTTGATTAATGTGCTTTGCCGTATCGCGGTGCTTTGCCCGCTCTTGAGATTGCGATGCTTGCCAGTTCTTCTCCCAGCGATAGCTTTGAATCCCTCGAACATGCCCTCAAACATTATTTTGGCTATGACAGCTTTCGACCCGGCCAACGTACCGTCATTGAGAAAACCTTACAAAACCAAGATTCTCTAATTGTCCTGCCGACGGGGGGCGGCAAGTCCCTGTGTTACCAGTTGCCAGCCTTGCTCAAACCGGGGCTGACCATTGTGGTATCGCCGTTGATTGCGCTCATGCAAGATCAAGTCCAGGCATTACAGGACAATGGCATAGCGGCAACATTTTTGAACAGTAGTTTAAGTGGGGCTGAACTGCGCGATCGCGAACGAGCGATTTTAGACGGCCAGATCAAACTGCTGTACATTGCGCCAGAACGGTTGCTCAATCCCGAATGGGTTGCCTCCTGGTCAGAGCAGGTTTACATTTCTGGGGTGGCGATCGACGAAGCCCATTGTGTGTCGGAATGGGGCCACGACTTTCGCCCAGAATATCGGCAACTCAACCAACTCCGGGAATGGTTTGCCCACGTCCCCATCACAGCCCTCACTGCCACCGCCACCGATCGCGTCCGCCAAGATATCATTCAACAACTGGAACTGCGCGATCCCTACGTTCACATCGCCACCTTCAATCGCCCCAACCTGTATTACGAAGTTCGGCCCAAGGCTAAACGCCCCTACGACGAACTGCTGCAAATCGTGCGAGACACTCCGGGCACGGGGATTGTCTATTGCCTCAGTCGCAAACGGGTGGAAGACTTGGCCAATCGTCTCAAGAAAGACGATATTAAGGCTCTGCCCTACCATGCGGGGATGAATAATAAAATACGAGCGGCGAACCAAACCGCCTTTATCCGCGATGATGTGCGGGTGATGGTGGCAACAGTGGCCTTTGGCATGGGGATTAACAAACCCGATGTCCGCTTTGTGGTGCATTACGATCTGCCCCGTAACATCGAAGGGTACTACCAGGAAGCAGGCCGGGCGGGGCGCGATGGGGAACCGGCCCACTGCATCTTATTTTTTGGAGCGGGGGATATTAAAACGGTGGAGTTTATGATCGGCCAAAAAGTTGATCCCATCACAAACGAACCCTTGGACGCGGAACAACGGATTGCCACCCAACAATTACAGCGCGTTGTGAACTATGCCGAGGCCACCGAATGCCGCCGCGTGATCCAACTGAGCTACTTTGGGGAGGCGTTTCCGGGCAATTGCGGCAATTGCGACAATTGTTGCCACCCCAAGCCGGTGGAAGATTGGACTATTGAGGCGCAAAAGTTTCTGTCCTGTGTGGCCCGGGTGAAGGAGCGGTTTGGTATGAATCACATTGTTAGCATATTGCGGGGATCCAAAAGTCAATGGGTGTTGCAAAATCGCCATGATCGCCTTTCAACCTATGGCATTGGGCGCGATCGCACTGCTGATGAATGGCGGATGTTGGGACGATCGCTGATTCACCAGGGGCTAGTCACTGAAACCACTGATGGCTACTCGGTTTTGACCCTGAATGAACTGAGTTGGGAAGTGTTACGCAAACAGCGCACCGTCATGATCGCAGTTGTCCCCATTCGCACAACGATCGCCCCTCCCCGACCTGGCGAGATCACCGTCACCCTCAATCGCATCTCGATCGATGCACCCCAAACCCGCCCAGCGATCGCGGTGCCGCCCAGGGCTGCGACGGTGGCCACGCCGACCGACCAACCCCAGCCAGAAGTCGAGTTGCTGTTTGAACGCCTGCGTACCCTCCGCAAACGGCTTGCGGATCAACAAGGGGTGCCGCCCTACGTGATCTTCTCCAACACGAGCCTGCGGGAAATGGCCCAGTTGCAACCCCTAAACCCGGCCCAGTTTGCCGCCATTTCTGGGGTAGGCACGCGCAAACTCGAACAGTATGGCGACGTTTTTCTCCAAGAAATTCGCCAATTCCGCCAAGACCACGGTTTGCCCCTCACGGCCTCGCCTGCTGCCCCGGCGATCGCCCCCGCGCCTACGCAACCCTCCGACTCTGTGCTGCTCACCTGGCAACTGTATCAGCAAGGCTTAAAACCCAGCGCGATCGCCAATCAGCGCAACCTCCGCCTGAGCACCATTACCGAGCACCTGGCCGCCTTGATCGAACAGGGCTACGATATTCCCCTCGACGGGCTAGTCTTGCCCACCCGCCAAACCAAAATTAAAGCCGCCATTCGCGCTGTCGGGGTTGATTCGCGTCGCCGCCTGCGAGACTATCTCGGCGAAGTATTTGGGTACGACGAAATTAACCTGGTGGTGGCCTGGTGGCGACGGGAACAGGGCTAAACCCCGCCGAACCACAGGTTGCCGGGACTAAATAAAGTCCCCCTTGGCCACCAACACCACCTGCCCCCCCACCTGCACCGCGATCGCCCCGTCCCGTTCCTCCGCCTTCAGCCGCAACAACGACGGTCGCCCCATTTCATGGCCCTGTTCCACCTGCACCGCGATCGCCCCGGTTTGACAATAGCGGTGCCGCACCAAATAGCCAGCCAAGCAGCCATTGGCCGAACCCGTCGCCGGATCTTCCGCAATCCCCAGCAACGGCGCAAACATCCGCGCACTGAACTGGCGATCGCGATCGCGGGTTTCGGGACAAAACACAAAAATCCCTTGAGCGGCCAACGGCGCAAGCACCTGGGCCAACCGTTCTGCGTTTACCCGAATCCGTTGCAAAGCACTCAGCGTTTTCAACGGCACCAGGAGAAAAGGCACCCCGGTTGACACTTCCTGCACCGGAAAGCGGAGATCAAAAGCCTCCAGTTCCAACGACAACACCGGGGCGATCGCCGCCGCCGCCACCGTTGGCCCAAAGACTGGTGCAGGTTGCTCCATCCACAACACCTCCGGCCTTTGTTGCTGATAGGCAATTGTCACTGGAACTTGACCCACCGCCAAGTTCAACACCACCCGCTCAACGGGCTGGCCACACAACACCTGCTGGATAACAAACGCAGTGCCCAAGGTTGGGTGCCCCGCAAAGGGTAACTCTTGGGCCGGGGTGAAAATTCGCACATCATAGCCGCTGCGATCGCCGCCCCCCACAATAAACGTCGTCTCCGAAAAGTTTAATTCTTTGGCAATTTGCTGCATTTGCGCCGCCGACAAAGCCCCAGCCTGGGTCAACACAGCTAACTGATTCCCGGCGTACTTCGTCTCAGAAAAAACATCGACCAGATAAAAAGGTAAACTCGCCATGTTCAAAAAGCACGCAATAAAGGAAACCAGTTCCCCATTGTGACAGAAGCACCATCCCGTCACTCTCCCCGCAATCAATTTTGGTAACAAATTAGGCGGGTTCAACCCCCACCCCCCGCTTGCCCCCACCCGTCTAAACTGGGTTAATTTCGCCATTGCTAACACTTGAACAATCTAAACTCAAATTGATTTGATTTCTAAATCAAACGCAATTTCACCACTGCCTTTCGGGGGAATTCAAGGTTGCTTCAAAATCTGAGTGAGGCCGTTATTGCGCGTTTTAGTTCGCCAAACTTACGATTTGCACCAGTAGAATGGGCGATCGCAAGTTACTTGATGCAACGCCACATCACACAGCCCAAACCCTTTGACCACACAGCCTAAAGTCTCTTTGTAAACTCATCGAAATGGCTTAGGGGCTTCAGCGAAATGTAGAATACGATACCCAATTCTTTGGAATATGTTAGAGTTACGGTCTGATTTAATACTTCCTTACAAACCAATTGCATAAGAGTAAGCTAGCTTAGTGGTGAAACGGGGTTCTCTGAAGCATCAACCATCGACCAACCTTAGGGATGGCTGCGATTGATGGATCACCAACACCCAAAGCGATCGTTCTCTTAGATCATTCAGAACACCTTGGCACGGGTTCAAATCCTGCTTCCGGGTGGAGACTCCGCGTCAACCCCGGTTGACCATAAGCAGCGATAATCAATGGCCCGCCCGCTGCATGGCAAAGCTGAAGAAAAGCAGATAACATTTGTGAGGAAAGCTACAATCAAAAGGTTATAACTGAACCAGCCCCAGCGTCAGCTAAATTCACTTCTAACTTGGTCCATCCCTGCGAACTCGCGAGTATACTTTAGTATCTAACCAATGGAGAGCTTGATCTACCTGACATTTGATACGTCGAGCGTTCGCTGTAGATGTCACCCCCAGAAGGCCCAAGTATTTTAATCCCCGAATTTTTCTAGTTAAGGAGCATGAGGAACGCGGCATGACCCAGGTCAACAACGTACTCGACCCTGAGTTGATGATCAGTCCATCTTCAGATGATCTATCTGACAGTGAGGCAGATGATTACGGCATAGACGACGAAGATGACGATCAAGATATAGTCGGGCTATCTGATGAGGATGGCAAGGCGAAATCTCGTACCGCAAAACGGCGAACTCAAGCCAAGAAAAAGCACTATACCGAAGACTCAATCCGTCTATATTTGCAGGAAATTGGCCGAATTCGCTTGTTACGGGCGGATGAAGAGATCGAGCTGGCTCGGAAAATTGCCGATTTGCTGGAGCTAGAAAGAATCCGTGAAGGCTTACAAGAGCGGCTAGAGCGTGATCCAAAGGATGGTGAGTGGGCAGAGGCCGTCAACATGGCGCTGCCAGCCTTCCGGCGACGGTTGTACCTGGGTCGGCGGGCCAAGGACAAGATGGTGCAGTCAAACTTGCGATTGGTGGTTTCCATCGCGAAGAAGTACATGAACCGAGGCCTGTCCTTCCAGGATTTGATTCAAGAAGGCAGCCTGGGCTTGATTCGGGCCGCAGAAAAGTTTGACCACGAGAAGGGCTATAAGTTTTCGACTTATGCCACCTGGTGGATTCGGCAAGCCATTACTCGTGCGATCGCCGATCAATCGCGGACAATCCGCCTCCCGGTGCACCTGTACGAAACCATTTCGCGCATCAAGAAAACCACCAAACTGCTCTCTCAAGAAATGGGCCGCAAACCCACAGAAGAAGAGATCGCGACCCGGATGGAAATGACCATTGAGAAGTTGCGGTTTATTGCCAAGTCAGCGCAATTGCCCATCTCGTTAGAAACTCCCATCGGGAAAGAAGAAGATTCACGCTTGGGCGACTTCATTGAGTCCGATGGTGAAACCCCAGAAGATCAGGTGGCCAAAAATCTGTTGCGGGAAGATCTAGAACACGTTTTAGATACCCTGAGTCCTCGTGAGCGTGATGTATTGCGTTTGCGCTACGGTTTGGATGATGGGCGCATGAAAACGCTGGAAGAGATTGGTCAGATTTTCAACGTCACCCGTGAGCGAATCCGCCAAATCGAAGCGAAAGCATTGCGCAAATTGCGGCATCCCAACCGTAATAGCGTGCTCAAAGAATACATTCGCTAGGAACGAGACTCGCTCAAGCGATTTGCCACTACTAAACTGACTGGGAGGAGAGATTCTGCATTGGGTCTCTCCTTTTAGTTTGGTCGTTTTGAGCCGGAATGCCCGGTGCCAAAAGGGGGCGATCGCGACTTTGCTTTGGGGCCGTGCCCAATCCTGGCGGCATCCATTTATTTCTGGGCTGCAATCAAAGCGACTCCATCTGGCTGTCGCCCTTAGCTTGTTGATGGAGAATAAAGCCCCTCTGTCTGAAGAATGATGCCACAACCACAAACTCAGACTTTGATCAAGAGAGGGTTGTCTCAAAAATGTCATTTAGTTAACAGATTTTAATATTTGGGGGATGCATACGATGAACACTTGCCCTTGTTGTGCCCATACCCTGCTGCGGCATTACAAAGCGGGTAGTCTCTCTTGGTTTTGTCCCTATTGCCGCCAAACCATGCCCAATTTAACTGGATTAGTTCAAGCTCAAACGTTTAGCCGTAGCTCCCAGGTGTTTGGGCCGACTCTGGCTGTGCAACAGCTTTTGCGGCAATCCATTCATCCGGTAGCCCGCGATCGGTTAGTTGGTGAAAGCGCTCGTTGAGCTGATGCGGCTACGGATGCTTTGCAGGAGTATGGGGGATGAAACGCACTGACTGTTGCTGCGATCGCGCCTTTGCTCCTCGCTATTCACAATTCAGTTGGTGCTGGGCAGTGTAGTTTGGCCTCCAGCAGATGACAAAGAGCCTGTTGCGCGATCGCAATGAGGGCCAGGTAAGCTTGGCGGCGATCAGGTTCCCAGTTCTGGCACAAGCCAAACAATGGAAACTGGCGTTGCAGGGTTTGGGTTGCGTAGCTTAGGGCTTGGGCGAGTTGCCAGGTTTGCCGGGGGGCGGGCGCTGGATCGGCCGTAAAGCTATCAAACGTGGCAAATAGGCAGTAGATTAAATGGCGCTCGGAAGCGGTACAGGTTAAAAGCTGGTTCTGAACATCTAGCCAGGATACGGCTTGTAGAACGGGGTGGGGCGATCGCGGTGGCCAAGTCATCATCTGGGCGTGGGCCGCTTGCCGCAACAGGGAACAACAACGCGCATGGCTATGCTGGAGCCGGAACAACGCTTTGCCATCCCACTGGGGCGGTGGTGGGGAACCCGGAGCGGGGGGCGGTGGGGGCACTGAAACGGCTTCGGGGGGGGCGGCTAAAACCCTGCCGAGCCACGCCGCGATCGCCCCATCTAGCCACTCGATTTGGAGATAGCCGGAAGGCGTGGTAAAGCGAAAATCCTGGATCGCAAGCTCTGGCCACCAACCCCAATCCCTGGCTTCAGGCGCAGGCAAGACCGTGGCGAAGGCATTGATCAGTTGGTGCTGAAGCTCTTGAGCAATGCTTTCTGGGGCGATCTGGTGTTGGGCCGCCAGCCGGTGGGCGATCGCGGTTTGGTAAATGAGGCGATCGGGGGATTGCAATAACCGTAGCTCAGGGGCGATCATCGCAGTGGACAGAGGCCGGACTGTCTGTAGTGCAATGACACGGCGCAGTATAATCTGCAACAATTGCTTAGGACTTTTGCAAGTAAATTTCAAGGGAGGCATCGTAAATTGACAGGATCAGAGGCAATAAGCGTGTACCGCGAGGGGACATTACCCGGTAAACCAGCTTTGCATCTTTGTTTTAGCTTCTCGTCTCTGCACCCTTTCTAGCGGGTTTTGCTCAGGTCAAACAGGGCACAGACAAGTCAGTTTTGTGTTTTAACTAATAAATTATTTCGATTTTTACAAATTATTGTAAATTACTGTTTCGCTAAAAATGATTTGTCTTACAGTGCTATCACTTCTTTGAACTGAAGCCAGCACAGAACATGCTATGAGTTTTTACGGAGTAAATTCCCGCGAATTGGCCGTTCAACCTGAATAATGTGGGGCTACACTGGTGATAACACTGAAGCTGTCCTTGCACAACTTCATGGACGCGAGTATTAAGACCCTCTCTGAACGGTGAATCGCTCTTGTTCATCAAAACTTAGTGTTATCTCACCCCTGGGATGACGACACCCTAGCCCACCCCACCTAAGGCAATAAGCCTCCTGCCTATGCACTCAGTATCATCTAACACATCAGAGGTCTCTCGCCCGTTTCTCACCTGGCAACGGATTATTGATTGGTCCCAGGAGCATTACCGCGTCCGTACCTTTGCAAAGGATGAAAAAATTCCAGCCCGTCCTGGTTTACTTTACCTTGTCCAGCGGGGGGCTGTGCGGTTGGTCGGCAGTGCCCAGGTGAATGCGACCAGTGCCAGTGCGTCCCGTATCGCGCAAATTACGCCAGAGGAAGCGTTTTTGGGGTTTGTGGGGGCGGGGCAGCCGTTTGAAATTGTGGCGCAATCGCCTTTTACGCTGCAAAGCTATGCCCATGTGGATCAGACGGCAGTGTTGTGGATGTATTGGCATGATTTAGACAATTGGCCGCATTTTCGGCGGGAAGTGCTGGATGCCTTTCGCTATCAGCATCAGCGGAAGTTGCTCTGGCTGAGTACCTTGGGGCAGCGCCGAACGATTGATCGGTTGCTGGGGTTTTTAACGCTGCTGATTGAAGAATTTGGTGAACCGTCGGATGAGGGCTATTGTCTGCCGTTTCCGTTGACCCATGCTCAGATTGGGAGCGCGATCGGGTCTACACGGGTGACGGTGACGCGGCTGATGGGTAAGTTGCGGCAACGGGGCATGATCCGGACTCAGGGAGACAATTTAATTTGTATTCCCACAGATTCCACGCTGAATCGCCTGGGGCAACCCCATTCGTAGTAGCGCGATCGCCGATTTAAGTCCGCTGGCTCTGGGTTATGCCTGGGTACTGTTTCCCCCATCAGCGGAGACTGTAGGTAGTTCGATGCGGCAACTCAGATAAACAGGATCGTCGCTACTAATGGCCTGGATTGTGCCCCCATTGGTGAACCCAGCACTGAGCCAGGGATAACTCCAGACCGGAGAATGAGCCATCCTGATCCGGCTGACGCAAGCTCGAAGGAAGCGAAAACGGTTCAAACAACCTCCAGCCCAACTCCGAAGGCAATAGACGAAGGCCAAAGCATCTGATCTCCAGGGAAATGTGGGTGGCGGAAGGGCTTGCGGGGGGCGATCGCGGCAGCTTCCTGATGCCACAGCACAATCCACTCTGGATCTATCGCTAAATATTCGGCAATGATTGCCAAGGGTTTGCCCTGTTGGTAGAGGTACAGAGCTTGTTGCCGCCAGTATAAAATCACACTAGAGTCGAGGGTGGATTCATTGAGTGCTGGCATGGGTGGCGGGGTAGCAATTCGATTGTTTTATTTATTCCCCGCCGGCAAAAATTTCTTGCCTAGCTCCAATAGAACTTCAAGAATTCGCTTTCTAGCCCTCAGTCATTGCTGTTGCCGTTTAGATATTCAAGATTAACCAAATGCCTAGCAGGGCGGCGCTCATGGCGGCGATCGTAGACCATACGGGATGATGACTGTAGCTGATGCGACCACCGGACGACCGTAGGGTTTCGGCATCGATCCAGGGGTGTAAGCCTCGGCGCAACCACCCAGCAACGGTGACAGGCTGCTTGAGGAGAGCCGCAGGTCGGTTGGCTTGGGGAAACAGATTCCCCAGGGGGCCAAAGCGCGAGGTGCAGTGCAGTTTGACCATGCCCGTTTGGGTGTGCAGCCATAAGTCTTGGTTGAGGACGTTGCTGATGCCCGATCGCCCCAGCAATTTGCCTTCTAACCGGACGGTTTTGTTTTTGACAGGGAGGGGGCCAACCTGGGTGAGCAAGGTTGGGAGGCTGGGGGCTTGGTGGTTGAGGGAGGGCTGAATATCGGGGAAAAAGGCATTGATCCGAATGATGGTGCCCAGGCAGAAACCCACCAGGGGCAGGCCATTGCGAATGGTGCGATCGCCCGCCATCCAAGACACCGCATCCCAGTTGGCCCGGAGACCGATCCAGCCAAGACTTGACAACCCAAACGCGATAAGGAACCCCAAAGCCAGCCCAAAGTAGGGTGCGCCCTGAAACAAGAGCGATCGCCATTGGGCAGCGGATAAGCCAGCTTTTTTAGACCGGGGAGCGGCATCTTTGGGCCAATCCAGTTCGGGGGTGAGTTGCCAGTGTTGCGCGTAGAGGGTCAGCAAATGCAAGCGATCGCCAACGGGGGGATGGGTGCTGGGTAGAGAAAGCCAGTGCCGATAGGGATTGGTGCGATCCCAGGCCAGGATGGGTTCCAGGGGAGCATGGGCATACACACTGCCCAGGGGGGTGGCTTGGGAATGCCCCAGCGGCGAGAGAATTTCCCAGCCATCGAGCAAATAGCTGGTTTGGCCTTGCTGCTGCACGTCTTTGGCGGTGCCGATCGCCAGCTTGAGTAAGGCCCGCGTGTAGCCGTTGGGATTACCCGTCAGTTCGACAGCGGTGCGATCGCTAAACAAACTGCGTTGCCGGGTCAGCCACAGCGGAATCCAGCGCCAGAGCCAAAATATACCGTAGGCAATGCTGGAAAGCACAATCGCGGAGGCTTTGGTAATCGGCGACGGTTTGCGGTTGCCCCACTCCGCCACAATGCGATAGAGCGTGTAGGGCACTTGCAAAACGACGACGGCGGCCGACAGAATGGGCACAGTCCAGCGGCCCAAATGGCCGATCTCGTTGGCGAAGAGCGCCGCAATTTCATCATCGGCCAGTTGCTCCAGCAAACCCTGACTCACAACAATCCGGCTCAGGTTAGGCATCACGCCATAGGTCAGGATAAGCGGGGCTTGGGTGGGCAGAAGGCCCAGGGCAGGCAAGGAGACTTTATAGCTTTGGCACCAGCGGGGGAGCGATCGCGCCGCTTCGGGACTGTAGGTGCCCAACATGCTGAGATTCATGGGTTTGAGGCCATCTAAAACGGTGAGAAGCGCATCCAAAATCCACCGTGATCCCACCAGAGCCACCAAAACCAATACCCCACTCAAGGGCACTGTCCACAGGGGCGGGCCAGATTGTGCAACCCGGAATCCCAGTTTAGGCAGGATTTTGAGTACGGCGTTGCCATAGGAGGATACGACCCAATAAAACACTTGTTGCACGCCAAACCACAGGGCGATCGCGGTGAGGAGTTGCGCTACAACAAGGGGAAACAGTTTTACTTTGCCCAGCGACTTCCAGCTTTTCGCGCGATCGCCTTGCCGCCAAACTGGTTGATAGACCGACGGGGCAGCGTCAACCGCAGGTCTAGGGCTACGGCTCGCTGGAGTTAGCTCTGGTGGCTCTGGGTGCGATCGGGGCGGCGGGGGGGCGATCGCATCGACCGGAGTGGCCGGAGCCGCAAAGGGCACAAAGCCTGTCGCATCCTCATCGACAACCGGGTGATTGGGCGCAGTCGTATCTGCTTCAATCGGGATAAAACCAGTATCCTCGCTGCCTTTGGGGACGGTGCTGGGGCGGGACGGTGCCGGGGCAACAGGCGCAAAGGTCGCTAATTCGGGGTACTGCTCGACCAGGATTGTCAGCCTCTGGGTGGCCCAATCGCGAACCTGAGCATTCTCGTGTTGGGTTAAGGTTTGGCACAGTTCCGCTGCCCGCACCGTTTCTGCTAATTTTTCGTAAGCAACGACCAGACCCATCTGCGCCCGCGCCACGATAGGGTGCTTGGCCGGTAGCGTGAGGGCCGGTTCCAGTAGGACGATCGCCGTTGCGTAGTCTTTTTGCTGGAGCGCAGCGAGGCCCGTTTGCAACTCGGAAATGCGCTGAGATTGGTGTGCAGACGAGGATTCAGGAGAATTCGCCATCAGAGGTATCCCGTTGGTAAGTCAACCCTGGGCAGAGGGGCTGCGTTGGTGCTCCTGCCGCCGGATTAGAAGTATGGACTTGTTCAGCTTTCCCACTTGGGCGTTGTTTATTAACGCTGATCTCAGTGGAGTTCGCAATCGTCCATGAGGATAATTCAAAGTGAGGCGGGTTCGCTCCCAGAAACTACGGGGGCGATCGCGTTGAGTTGTAACTCCGGGTGGTCTGACTGGACTTGCCCCAGGTTCCACTCGTTTTTGAACAGCAACACGGGGCGATCGGCAGAATCTTTGACTGTAATTGTGTTGAACAGGCGACCAACTTTTTCCAGGGCTGGCCAACCGCCCACCACCCACCGAGCCACGCTGTAGCCCAAGGGTTCTAGCCGGGTTTCAACGCCATACTCGTTCTGGAGGCGGAACTGCACCACCTCGAATTGGAGCTGACCGACTGCGGCCAAAATGGGATCGCGCTTCAGGTCATCCACAGAATACATAATCTGGATTGCGCCTTCTTCCCGCAGTTCAGAAACGCCTTTCTGGAATTGCTTGAACTTGGAGGGATTGGGGTTTTTGAGATAAGCAAACAGTTCGGGGGAGAAGGCGGGAATGCCCTCGTACTCTAGCTTTTTGCCGATGTAGATGGTGTCGCCGATCGCAAACATCCCCGGATTATTTAACCCGATGACATCGCCGGGATAGGCTTCTTCGATCACCGCCCGATCCTGGGCAAAGAGTTTTTGGGGCCGGGAGAGGCGGACGGTTTTCCCGGTGCGGGCATGGTTCACGGCCATATCTTTCTCGAACTTGCCAGAACAAACGCGGATAAAGGCTACGCGATCGCGGTGCTTGGGGTCCATGTTGGCCTGGAGCTTGAACACAAACCCCGAAAAGTCGGGATAGGTGGGGGCAATTTCGCCCTGGGTGCTGGTGTGGGAAGCCGGTTTGAGGGCATAGTCCAAAAACGAGTCGAGAAACAGTTGCACGCCAAAGTTGGTCATGGCGCTCCCAAAAAACATGGGAGTCATTTTCCCGGCGTGTACCTGGTCAAGTTCTAGATCGCCCCCCAACCCATCCAGCAGTTCGAGGTCATCTTTAAGCTGATAGTACAAATCTTGTTCCAGCAAGGCTTCGATCGCCGGATCACCTAAATCAACCGTGGTGTCTTGCGCGGCTCGTTGACCGTGGGCACTCCGCTCAAACAGGTGAATTTGCTGGCTCCGGCGATCGTAGACCCCTTTGAAGCGATCGCCCATGCCAATCGGCCAGTTCACAGCATAGGTTTTGAGGCCCAATTCTTGCTCAATCTCATCCATCAACTCCAGCGGTTCCCGACCGGGGCGATCGAGCTTGTTGACAAAGGTAAAAATCGGCAAGCCCCGCAAACGGCAGACTTCAAACAATTTGCGGGTCTGGGGTTCCAAGCCTTTTGCCGCGTCGATCAGCATCACCGCATTGTCGGCAGCGGCCAGGGTGCGGTAGGTGTCTTCGCTGAAATCCTGGTGGCCGGGGGTGTCTAGCAAATTGATTTGGGTCGTGCGATAGTCAAATTGCAACACCGTTGAGGTAATCGAAATGCCCCGCTGTTGCTCCATTTCCATCCAGTCCGAGGTGGCGTGGCGCTGGGCGCGGCGGGCTTTGACGGCTCCGGCTTGGTGAATAGCGCCCCCGTACAGCAGCAACTTTTCGGTGAGGGTGGTTTTGCCCGCATCCGGGTGGGAAATGATCGCAAAATTGCGCCGACGTTCGACCTCTTTTTGCAGTTCGGCTTGGAGTTCAGCGGACATAAGAGTTACCTGTGAGGCTGCCAAATAGGGAATGAGCAATACTTTCTAACGATAGCAACGATCGCGAAGACTGGGAAATAGCGACCGTGGGGAATCGGGGCTTCGGGAATTGCGGCGATCGCGGGTGGGGTTCTCCCCCCGTTGGCGATCGCGGTTCGCTATATATTAGCAATGTAGTCAAGCCGATGAAATGTGAGGCTGATCGATGCAAACACCCAATGTTTATGACCCCGACAAACGCAAACTGCTGTCTAGCTTGGCCCACGGGTCAATTTTTCTCAGCGGGTTGTTAATTTCAATTGGGATTCCCATCGCCATCTTGTTTGTGTCGGAAGATCCGGTGGTGAAAGCCAACGCCAAAGAAGCCATTAATTTTCACTTCAATGTTTGGTTGTATGGCCTGATTTTGGTGCCCCTGTCGTTTATTACGTTTGGGCTGGCGGGCGGCGTTTGGTGGCTGGTGCATTGGGGGTTGACGGTTTTGGCGATCGCCCACTGCTTGAACCAAACCGACGAGCCGTTCCAGTATCCCTTCATCTTTCGTCCGCTCTAGCCTTGCTGGGCCAAAGTTGGGCCATAAAATTCTGAATGATTCGATGGACTTGGGCAGTTTTTTCAACCACCCAGGTCTTTTTTTAACCGTTCTTTTCATCTTTTAGCACTAATTTTTATTGAAAAAATTTAGATAGATGTAGATATATAAAGCAAATTCTGGTTTAGGAAAATAAGTCAGGAAAGCTAGACAAAATTGCTTTTCTTGCGGCTAGAAAGCGGTGTAGAAATGAGGAATTATGATGAGTATTGAGGGCACGGCGCGATCGCGGCAAGTCCTTTCGGGGCAAGGTGCGGTTTGGGTTTGATGGCATCACTGAAGCCCAAAAAATAGGTCGTCAAGGGAAATTCTGGGGCGCTAACGTAACAGATAGAAACAAAGAGTAACGTTTGCTGCCCAGATCTGACAATTTCCTTAAGACACACCCTTAATTCCAATTCTTCGTTACAAAATTCAGAGGACTAGCCAGAGTGAACCTGCTAGGTCGCCCTCCTAAGTTAATGTTTTCTTCGCAACTTTACCATCCACTATGAATAGAAACGAACTGCCAGCAAAACAGGGACTTTATGATCCACAGTTTGAGCACGATGCCTGCGGGGTCGGGTTTGTGGTTCATATGAAGGGGCAAAAGTCGCACGCGATCGTGGAGCAGGGACTCACCATCTTGCTGAATATTGACCACCGAGGCGCAGTGGGGGCAGAAACGAACACGGGGGATGGGGCTGGAATTTTGATCCAAATTCCCCATCAGTTTTTTCAGAAGGTGACGGCGGAGTTGGGCTTTGCGTTGCCGGAAGAAGGGCAGTACGGCGTGGGTATGGTTTATGGTGCGCCGGATGCGGCGGCGCGGGAGCACGGTCGGCGGATTTTTGAACAGGTGGTTGCGGAGGAAGGGCAAACGGTTTTGGGTTGGCGGGATGTGCCAACGGATAACTCGTCCTTAGGCAATACGGCCAAGGCGAGTGAGCCGTTTATGCAGCAGGTCTTTATTCAGCGATCGCCCGATATCGGGGATCAAATGGCGTTTGAGCGGAAGTTATACGTGATTCGGAAGCGATCGCACGCGGCCATTCGGGAACCCAAGATTGACCAATACTGGTATCCATCGAGTTTGTCAAGCCGGACGCTGGTGTATAAGGGAATGCTGATGCCGGAGCAGGTCGGCCAGTATTATCCCGATTTGCGCGACCCCGATCTCCAAAGTGCGCTGGGGCTGGTGCATTCGCGGTTTAGCACCAACACCTTTCCTAGTTGGGAGCGATCGCACCCCTACCGCTACATTGCCCACAACGGCGAAATCAATACCCTGCGAGGCAACATTAACTGGATGCACGCGCGACAGTCCATGTTTGAATCGGACTTGTTCGGCGCGGACATGAAGAAAATTCAACCCGTGATCAACATTGACGGGAGCGACTCGCTGATTTTTGATAATGCGCTGGAATTGCTCACGCTGTCTGGGCGATCGCTGCCCCATGCGGTGATGATGATGATTCCTGAACCCTGGTCAGCCCATGAATCCATGTCGCCGGAGAAAAAAGCCTTTTATAAATATCACTCCTGCTTAATGGAACCCTGGGACGGGCCAGCTTCGATCGCCTTTACCGATGGTTCCATGATGGGGGCAGTGCTCGATCGCAATGGCCTGCGGCCTTCCCGCTACTACGTCACCAAAGACGATCGCGTCATCATGGCTTCAGAGGCCGGTGTGTTACCCGTTGCGCCAGAGGATGTGGTGTATAAAGGGCGGTTGCAGCCCGGTCGGATGTTTTTGGTCGATATGACCGCAGGGCGGATTGTGTCTGACGAGGAAATTAAAGGCAGCATCGTCACGGCCCATCCTTACCAGGATTGGTTAGAGCAGCACATGGTCAGTTTGCCCCAGTTGCCAGACGTTGCCTCGACTCCAGAGCCAGAACCCAGCAGCCTGATTCAACGGCAAATGGCCTTTGGCTACACCTTTGAGCAGTTGCGGATGTTGATAGCCCCGATGGCACGGGATGGGGTGGAAGCCGTGGGCGCAATGGGGACGGATACCCCGATCGCGGTGCTGTCTGACAAACCCAAGTTGCTCTATGACTACTTCCAGCAGTTGTTTGCCCAGGTGACGAACCCGCCGATTGACTCGATTCGGGAGGAAATCATTACCTCGCCAGAAACGACCATTGGAGCGGAAAGCAACTTGTTGCAGCCCAAGCCGGAAAGCTGTCATCTCATCGAACTCAAAACGCCGATTCTGAAAAATGATGAGTTGGCCAAGCTGAAGCACCTGAATCATGACGGGTTCCAATCGGCCTCGTTGTCGATTCTGTTTGATCCCACCACGGGGGCCGCTGGTTTGGCCGCACAGATGGAAGCGATCTTTGCCCAGGCGGATCAGGCGATCGCGAAGGGAGTCAATCTGCTGATCTTGAGCGATCGGGGCGTGACGGCAGAAAAAGCCCCCATTCCGGCTCTAATGGCGGTGGCTGGGCTGCATCATCACCTCATTCGGCAGGGCACCCGCACCCGTGTGGGCCTGGTGTTGGAATCTGGCGAACCCCGCGAAGTGCATCATTTTGCGGTGCTGCTGGGCTATGGCTGCGGCGCGATCAATCCCTACGGTGCCTTTGAAACCATTGAGGACATGATTAAGGAAGGCTTGTTGGTGAATGTGGATTATGCCACCGCCTGCAAGAATTACGTCAAAGCGGCGACCAAGGGCGTGGTCAAAGTGGCTTCCAAGATTGGGATCTCCACGTTGCAAAGCTATCGAGGGGCGCAGATCTTTGAGGCGATCGGGCTGAGTCAGTCGGTGATTGACCAGTACTTTACCTGGACGGCTTCCCGGATTGAAGGGGCGGATCTGGAAGTGTTGACTCAAGAAGTCGTGTTGCGCCATCACCAGGCGTTTGCCGATCGCGCCGGCAACCAACCGACCTTGGATGTGGGCGGCGAATACCAGTGGCGGAAGGAAGGAGAGGCCCATCTGTTCAGTCCCCAAACTATCCACACCTTGCAGCAGGCGGTGCGATCGGGTAATTACGAGCTGTATAAGCAATACGCCCAATTGGTGAATGACCAGAACCAGAAGCATTTCACCCTGCGCGGTTTACTCCAGTTCAAGCCCCGCCAACCCGTGCCCATCGAAGAGGTGGAGCCGATTGAAGCCATCATGAAACGCTTCAAAACCGGGGCCATGAGCTATGGATCGATTTCCAAAGAAGCCCACGAGGCATTGGCGATCGCCATGAATCGCATTGGCGGCAAATCCAATACGGGCGAAGGCGGCGAAGATCCTGAACGCTATACCTGGACGAATGAACAAGGCGACTCGAAAAATAGCGCCATCAAACAAGTCGCGTCCGGTCGGTTTGGTGTGACCAGCCTGTATTTATCTCAAGCGCGGGAAATTCAAATCAAAATGGCTCAGGGGGCAAAACCCGGTGAGGGCGGTCAGTTGCCCGGTCGGAAAGTGCATCCCTGGATTGCCAAAGTGCGCCACTCAACCCCCGGCGTGGGCCTGATTTCCCCTCCTCCCCACCACGACATTTACTCTATTGAAGACTTGGCCGAACTGATTCACGACCTCAAGAACGCCAACCGCAACGCCCGGATCAGCGTCAAGTTGGTGTCAGAAGTTGGTGTCGGCACGATCGCGGCGGGGGTCTCCAAAGCCCATGCAGATGTGGTGCTGATTTCTGGCTTTGACGGTGGCACCGGAGCCTCGCCCCAAACCTCTATCAAACACGCAGGTTTACCCTGGGAGTTGGGCTTGGCCGAAACCCACCAAACCCTGGTGTTGAACAATCTCCGCAGTCGCATTGCGGTGGAGACCGACGGCCAAATGAAAACCGGGCGGGATGTGATTGTGGCGACGCTGCTGGGGGCGGAGGAATACGGCTTTTCGACAGCGCCCTTGGTCACGCTGGGCTGCATCATGATGCGCGTGTGCCATCTGAATACCTGCCCTGTGGGGGTGGCGACCCAAGATCCTGAACTCCGGGCCAAGTTCACGGGCGACCCAGCTTATACGGTCAATTTCATGCGCTTTATTGCTCAAGAAGTGCGGGAACTGATGGCTGAACTCGGTTTTCGGACGATCACCGAAATGGTGGGGCGTACCGATATCCTGGAAGCGCGGCAGGCCGTTGAACACTGGAAGGCAAAAGGGATCGACCTGTCCAAGATTCTCTATCAGCCGGAAGTTGATCCGTCGGTGGGGCGCTATTGCCAGATTCCCCAAGATCATGGTCTGGAGAAGTCTCTGGATATGACCACATTGCTGGAGTTGTGTGAACCCGCGATCGCCCGTGGAGAAAAGGTTACAGCCACCCTCCCCATCAAAAACGTGAATCGCGTCGTGGGCACCATCCTCGGTAACGAAATCACCAAACATCACTGGGAAGGCTTACCCGAAGATACGGTTCATCTCCACTTCCAAGGCAGTGCGGGCCAAAGCTTTGGGGCGTTTGTACCCAAGGGAGTCACGCTGGAACTGGAAGGCGACACCAATGACTATCTCGGCAAAGGACTCAGTGGCGGCAAGATCATCCTTTACCCACCCAAGGAATCGACCTTTGTGGCTGAGGAAAATATCATTGCCGGAAATGTGGCCCTCTACGGCGCAACCAATGGGGAAGCCTACATTCGGGGCATGGCCGGAGAACGGTTCTGTGTCCGCAATTCCGGCGTGCGGGCGGTGGTCGAAGGGGTGGGCGACCATGCCTGCGAATATATGACCGGGGGCAAAGTCGTCGTGATTGGCGAAACGGGCCGCAACTTTGCCGCAGGGATGAGCGGTGGCATTGCCTACATCCTGGATGAGACGGGGGATTTTGCCACTCGCTGCAACACCCAAATGTCTGATCTGGAGCAGTTGGAAGATCCCGAAGAAATCCGGGAACTCCACGAAATGCTTCAGCGCCATGCCGAATATACGGGCAGTACCCGCGCGACCAACATTTTGGCCAATTGGGAGGCGATGTTACCCAAGTTCGTGAAGGTGATGCCTCGCGATTACAAGCGGGTGTTGCAAGCCCTGAACGATGCCCTGGCCTCTGGCCTCAGCGGGGATGATGCCCTCGCCGCCGCCTTCGAGCAAAATGCCCACGATGTCGCCCGGATTGGAGGCAGTTAATTGCATGTTTAGATCTCCGACTTCTGACGATGGCGCGCGATCGCCCTGCGTTCCTCAAAAAGAAGTCGGAGATCTGTCTCCCCTAACAATTTAGGTTATCCCCCAATTTATTTGTTAGTGTCTCAGGTAAATTATGGATTTAATATTTGCTGATAATGTTGAATCACCACGATCAGTTGAAAAAATGATTGGGCTTTGTGAACAATATCCTGGTAGAGCGAAGGCACTACTTTGCTCAGGTGAGATTACAGATTGGCTCGCTAGTATTCATGAAGCCGATTTAGCTGAAAGCACTAAACATCTTACACGTTCGTACGCCGAACACAATCTAAATGAGTTTATAAGCATTTGCAAAAGTAGCTTGTCTCCTCAATCTCCTCGACTTGATATAAGGCAAATTTTTGAAAAACTTGCAAAGCAATCAACACTTACTTTTCTGTTGCTTGGTCGTACTGGAGTTGGGAAATCAAGCACAGTTAACTCTTTCCTTGGAAAAGACGTATGTCCTGTTGGCGACTTTGAAGTAACAACTCAAACCTTCCAAGTTTTTGAGACGAAGATAAATGGAGTTGATTGTCGGATTTGCGATACACCTGGTTTCGCCGACGGAACTAATAAAGAATCTCAATATCTTGAGATTATTCGGAGAGAGGTTGGTCGTGTCGATTGCGTATGGTTTGTCACAAATCTAGCAGAATCTCGCATTCGAAGTGACGAGATAGAAACAATTCGCTTGATTACAAGCTTTTTTGGAAAAAATATCTGGGAAAAAAGCCTTATAGTCTTAACCCATGCAGATTGGGTAAATTCACAGAATTATCAGCACACGCTTCAGGAACGCTCTAGGCTTTTGCGAGAACGAATTTACAAGGAAACATCTACTGAAAGCGCTTTATCGATTCCGACAATAGCCATTTCCAACAAAAAGGAAACAACACCTGATGGGGATCTGTGGCTAGGTGAGCTTTTCACTCATACACTTACAAGGATCTCTAATAGTGGCACCTTTCCTTTATTAGCTGTTACATCTGATCGCTTAAAAATTCAGAATTCACCCCTTCCATTAAACAGACAGCATAACATTCCAATTAATCAAGGGCAAAAAAGACAAATTAAGCAAACATTAGAAAATAAATCGGATTTTGCTGATTCTATTAAACCTATATTAAAAACAGTTGATGGAGCACTAGATACAATAGAGCCAATGGTTTCTTTTTTTACTCCGCCTCAGTTAAAGCCTTTAATACCGATGATTAAGTCAGGAATTAAAGCAATAATAAGCTTATTTAATTAGAATTATATTTGCGTCACTCTAAATTATCTTCGTTCGCATCTTATTCCGCCATGAAGAAAGCAGACTTTAACAAATTAGAAGAGTTGGGGCGAGTGCAGCTTTCTAAAAGCTTTTTTATGCGGGAATTTCTTTACTCTGAAATTTCCCAAATTGAAGGAATTCCTAATATTCCTGATGAGCCAGATTTGGCGATCGCGGCGGGTAAAGGGCTGTGTGAAAATGTCCTCGAACCAATCCAAGCAGCGCTGGGACGAGTTAGTGTGCGATCGGGCTATCGTTCCTGTGCCGTTAACGAGAAAGGTGCCGAGAAGAAGAATCAATACAATTGTGCCAATAATGAGAAAAACTTTGCCGAACACATTTGGGATCGAAAAGATGGGCAGGGGTTTATGGGCGCAACAGCCTGTATTCTGGTAACTTCTTTCATTTCTTACTACCAAAAAACAGGAGATTGGACAGCTCTAGCCTGGTGGATTCATGATCACATCAGCGCCTATGCAAATATGACCTTTTTTCCTAAACTTGCGGCTGTAAACATTACTTGGAATGAGAATCCTAACTATTCAAAATATATTTATACCTACATAGAAGATTCCCACACTGGCAAACATAGTGGTTATCTAACAAAAACGGGGATGGATAATTTCTCTGGTTCCCATGCCGAGTTTTACAAAGATTTTCTGTTGACCTTACCTCAACAAGGAGGCTGCTAATGATGCTTGAACGTGACCAAGAAGTGATATTGGTCTGCGATTTACCAGAATATCATCTGTGTCAGGGAGATGTTGCAATTTTAGTCGATACCGTGCCAACGGCTCTAAATAGTGAGCAGCATTGCATTCTGGAAATTTTTGAGCATCTTGGTGAGGCTCCCTCAGTGATTAAAGTTCCTATTGCTGCGGTTAAACCACTACGATCGCTGGTTAACATTTAGCTCTGTTGATGTTAGTTAGATTAGGGTTTGAATAATGGCAATGGTATTGGAAAAGGTCGTGCCATTTGGGCGATCGCTGGATGAATATCAAAAAATGTTTAATCTAACGGCAGCAGACTTTGCAGGGCAAATTTTGGGCGTTGCGGATGGGCCTGCAAGTTTCAATGCAGAGGGCACAAAGCAAGGCTATTCCATCACATCCATTGATCCCATTTATAACTTCACAGGCGTAGACATTCAATCCCGGTTTGATGCGGTTGTCAATGGCATCATTGAGCAGATTAAAAATACTCCTGATGATTGGGTTTGGGATTATCATCACTCGCCAGACGCTTTACGGCTAAGTCGAGAGCGATCGCTCCAGTTGTTTTTAGCAGATTATGATACAGGTAAAAGAGCAGGTCGCTATATCACAGCAGAGTTGCCGACTCTTCCCTTTGTTGATCAGCAGTTTGATTTGGCGGTGTGCTCCCATTTTTTATTTTTATATTCAGCTCATTTTGATAAGGACTTTCATTTGCGATCGCTGCAAGAACTGTTGCGCGTCGCGAAAGAAGTCCGCGTATTTCCGTTGTTAACCTTGATGTTAGAGCGATCGCCTTACCTGGATTCGATGATTCAAACTTTACAAGCAACTTATGATGTCGCTATTCAACCTGTGGGCTATGAATTGCAGAGAGGGGGAAATGAAATGTTAGTTGTGCGATCGCGGCTAAGCAGGACAAATGGAGAAAATGCTAAGCCTTCCAGTGTAATGGTGTGATATACGCCTTGGCCTTAGCAATTTATTGCAGTGTTAACGTTACCAAACAATCAGAAAATTAAGGATTGATCGATGGGCAAGCCAACCGGATTCATGGAATTTTTGCGGGAAGTTGCAACGGAAGTTTCACCGAGCGATCGCATTCACAATTGGGATGAATTTCACCTCCATATGCCAGAAGAGAAACTCCGCACTCAAGGTGCTCGGTGTATGGATTGCGGTATCCCCTTTTGCCATACGGGGACGTTAATTAGTGGAATGGCGAGTGGTTGCCCAATTAACAACCTGATTCCTGAATGGAATGATTTGGTGTATCGAGGGTTATGGAAAGAAGCCTTAGAACGTCTCCATAAAACTAATAATTTTCCTGAATTTACGGGTCGGGTTTGTCCAGCACCTTGCGAAGGTTCCTGTGTTTTAGGGCTTAACAATCCTCCTGTTACTATTAAAAATATTGAATGTTCAATTGTGGACAAAGGCTGGGAAGAAGGCTGGATTACAGCGAATCCTCCGGCGAAACGAACAGGTAAAAAGGTCGCGATCGTCGGTTCCGGGCCAGCAGGTTTGGCCGCTGCCGCCCAGTTGAATACGGCTGGTCACTGGGTCACTGTATTTGAACGGGCCGATCGCCCTGGCGGGTTACTAATGTATGGTATTCCCAACATGAAGCTAGAGAAAGAGGCCGTTGTCATGCGGCGGCTCAATATTTTGCAAGCAGAAGGGGTGGAATTTGTTTGCGATACCGAAGTTGGCAAAGATATTACTAGCGAACAGTTACTCAAGGATTTTGATGCTGTTATTTTGTGCACAGGTGCAACTAAACCCCGCGATTTGCCCATTGAAGGTCGTGAATTAAAAGGTATCCATTTCGCGATGGAATTCTTAACAGCAAATACCCAAGCTGTTTTGAACCAAGTGCCCGGAGATGACTTCATTTCGGCGGCTGGAAAAGATGTCGTCATTATTGGTGGCGGCGATACGGGTACCGATTGTGTTGGGACTTCAATTCGGCATAGTTGTAACAGCGTCACTCAGTTAGAAATTATGCCCCAACCGCCCAATGAACGGGCTGCCAATAATCCTTGGCCGGAATGGCCAAAGGTCTACAAAATGGATTATGGCCAGGAAGAAGCGGCGGCTATATTTGGGGCTGATCCACGAACTTATACAACGACTGCGACCAAATTTGAAGGGGATGAAAATGGCCACGTAAAAGCTGTTCATACTGTCCAAGTCGAATGGACTAAAGATGAAAATGGGCGGTTTATTCCTAAACAAGTTCCCGGTACTGAACAGGTACTACCCACGCAATTAGTTTTGCTAGCAATGGGCTTTTTGGGGCCAGAACAACCGTTATTGGATGCTTTGGGGATTGAGCGAGATGCCCGGAGTAATGTGAAGGCTGAGCACGAAAAATATACGACTAGTCTTCCGGGGGTATTTGCTGCGGGAGATTGTCGGCGAGGGCAAAGTCTTGTGGTGTGGGCGTTTAATGAGGGCCGTGGGGCGGCACGGGAGTGCGATCGCTATTTGATGGGCAGTACCGATCTTCCCTAAACCGATCTTTCCTAAGATGGCCTTTTTCTTTGTACCTGAATACGTCATGATTCAGGCAATCTAATTGAGTAGACAAAAGCTACAGGAGATTTCTCTTGGGCTTTTGTCTGCTGTGTTGATATTTTTGGGATTTTTTTCCTGCATCAACTTATGTCTATTTCACCACAAACAGTTTATGCTCATTTGCAACTCATTGAAGAAATGAGCGTTTCAGGGAGTGCTTTATGTCGGCAGTTGGCCCAAGAGATATTAGCAGATCCCAAAGTTAGTCTAGTCTGGCGGCAAGCTATTAGCGATCGCCTGAATCAGGCAAATCGGCAACTCAATCGGGTGGGCGGCGAAGAATCTATCATTGAATGCAGTGATGAAAGTGATAGTTATTAATTCATATTTTAGGTTTCACTGTAGTAATCTTCTAAATACAAGATGATTGACCAAATATAAAGCATAAAAAAACACCCCCCTTAAACTCGAATTGAGCTTCTAGAGGAGTGCAAGCTACATCAAGCACCGGAAATTTAAAAACCAAACTCTTTACTTAGACTTCTTCGTCTTCAAGCTGAGCGGCAACCACAGCACAGTAGGCAAACGCAGCCACCAACGGCATAGGAGAAGCGAGCCAGTAACCAATTACCGCACCCAATAAAGCGCTAAAAACGGCTGAAAATCCCCATGCTTGTTCTTCCAGGCAAAAGCCCTTCTCTCGCTTGATGGAGCGCAAGGCACTAGTGGGAATTGGCATTGGCATGACTGCGTTTGGTGGAAATGCCCAATATTTGGATCGCTCGATAAACCAATCTGTCCAGCCGTTATCCTGGCACCAGTCTTCAATCCATTGGGTCGCGTAATGATTCATAATCCCCGAATAAAAGCAAAAAACTAAATCGTTTGGAGGCCGTTGTTTTTAGGTTGGTTGGTGGAGATAGAAGCCTAAACTTTTTTCAAGTTTTGTCAGTATTTCTATTTCCCATTTACCTAATTTATTTAAGTTTTATCAAGAAGCAGGTCTAGGGGAGGCTAAGGTCTATCTTGAGGGACTTATCTACTAACTAAGAGGTAATTGAGGATAGCTCTAGTTGATCAACGACTGAAGATTTCCCATAATTAACAACACATTGTAGTTTTTGAGATTGTGTTCTTGAATTGTGCTCTTGAGTCGTCAGGAAACTTTTGATGGCTTTTTGTCTAGTCGAACGTCTTATTCTTCAAGTATTTATTAGAGGCTATCAGACCTATATGCAAAAAGGACACTCAAGTTATCAAAGTTTACTTGTTGCCAAATGAGCTTAATGTTTTGCAATACGATCGCGGTGAAATGGCTGTATTGCAAGCTGGACAGTATCATTACTATAAAGACGGCATCATCAACCGTCCAGGTCATCCTGAATGTTAAGCCACTGTCGCAGGTCATAGTTTTTAATCTGTCTTTCGATGAGTTTAAAGTTTATTCGTGGTACTGCATCTGGTAAGAACGATTTTTGGCGCTATTGTGTCGGCGTTATTGCGATTCTGGGTTGTTGGTTGGCGAGTGCGGTTGTCGCGCAATTGCTCAGTCTAAATTGGTGGCGGTTTCAAGGGGCGGCGGGGCCACTCCCGTCAGTTTTAGAGTCTTCAACGCCTGGATTGTTTAATTCGGCGATGCTGGGCACTTATGTTCTATTGAACTTGTCGTTTTTGGTATTGGGCTTGAGTGTGATTGCAGTGGTGACAGTGCTGCATCAGCGATCGCCCATAACCCTAATTTCGCCCTACAGGCAATTTTGCTATCGCCGGGTTGGTGCCGGGTTTGGGGTTTGGTTCGCGATCGCAATGGGCCAAACGGCGATCGAATATTGGTTGAGGCCAGAAGCGTTTGTCAGCGATTTTTCAGTGCAGAATTGGTTATTATTTTTGCCGTTGGCGTTGATCTTAACGCCTATTCAAACTTCGGCGGAAGAGATTTTTTTTCGAGGCTATTTACTGCAAGCAATGGGTTTGGTAATTCGGCAACCAACAGCCTTAGCCCTAGTGGCCAGTTTGCCATTTGCGACTGTTCATTTCGCTAATCCTGAAATGGGGCGAGATGCACTCTGGATGGGGTTAGCTTACTTTTTATTGGCCATTTTTCTCACAGGGATTACGTTGAAAGATGGTCGTCTGGAGTTGGCGTTGGGTGCCCATGCGGCTAACAATTTATTTGTTGCGTTGTTTGTTAATACTCAAGATTCGGTTTTACAAACTCCCGCTTTAACGGTGCAACAGTTTCCGCCTGATCCCCGGTTGACGGTGCTTTCACTTTTGGTCGCCTGTGCTTTGTTCTACTTCTGCTTTTTTGGCCGCAATCAACGCAATCACGATGCTGACTCTGACTGATTGACTGGTTGAGTCAACCCAAACGCCCTGGCCCCCTGTGGCTTGTCCCCCAGCGGATCAAGCCTCTGAGTTGTGTCTCTCTTCGCGGAGTTTGGCCGCAATGGGGGCTGCGAGGCTCTTGATGTCCGTGGGCGCTTGGCGATCGCAGCTTTGGGGCGTTATTCAAACCATTCGTCGATCGCGTCGGCTTTGGTGTTGGTATGGCGCACGGGGGTCGCGCGGTTAAAGTCGAGTTTGATGAAACGCTGTTGTTCCCCATCGGCGGCAGTTGCCAGGATTGGGAAAGCCATGTTGCCGTCAGGAAAAGCGATTTGAAAACGGAAGGTTCCGTCTGGGCTGAGTTGAATTTGGCGATCGCCAATGGTCAGCGTCGCGTCAGGTTCCGTGGCTCCGTACACAATCAGTTCCGCCTCGGCAACGAGCCAAAATTTGCGCGGTCGCATCGGTGGCATGGATGCAGACATGCCAACCCCTGACATTAGGCCAACCCCTGACATGCCAACCCCTGACATCATGCCAATGCCTGACGTTAGACCCATGCCTGACATGCCGATTCCTGACATCATGCCAACGCCGGACATGCCAACCCCGGACATGAGACCGACCCCTGACATGCCAACCCCTGACATCATGCCAACGCCGGACATGCCAACGCCGGACATGCCCATGCCGGAGAAGGTAATGGGTGCGGCAGCGGCTTGCCTGGAGCCATAGACCGACGCATCGACGCGATCGCCCGTTGAGAGGCTATACATTACGTCGTGGAGCGATCGCGGGGGTGGGGCAGGTAGACTGGGCGGGGTTTTGTGGCGGAGATCCGCATTCCAGGGAATGGTCTGAAAGTCGGCAGTGGCCCAGTCTGTCGGATAGAGGGGAGGAATCCGAATTGGGTTGGAACGCGCCAGTAAGAGCCATTCTTCCGCTCCAGTCAGATACCCCAGTTCAACGAGATAATCGCGATCGCTCACTGGAATTGGCAGATACCAATCCTGCGCCGTTTCCTCACAGTCGTATTGCTGCATACTGTGGGGATTTTGGGCAGCCAGATCGATGTCGGTTACGTCATACAACCGCAGGGCCAACCGTTGACCGCCTTGTTGGCGCAAGGCTGATTTGTGGGCGGCGGGGGCATCCCAATAGGCAAAAGCCCACTGAGGGTCGCGGGGTAGGAGGGTAATCTGGGTGCGATCGTAACCCGTGGGTAGGGGGGGCAAGCCCTCGTCCACATCGGCCAAGGAATTAGGCTCTGGGGGGATGGGCGGTGGGATGATGGGCGGTGGGATGATTTGACCCGCATCAGCCTTAGCCGTTGGGATGGTGGACTGGGGCGTTTCGTCGGGTTGTTTGGTCAGGGCAACTCCAGTGGCTAAGGCGGTGCCGGTGGCGATCGCTGGGGCAATGGGAGGAGTGATCGGGGCGATCGGCGGGACGGTGGGTGCCGCTGGCTGGCTAGGGACTGGGGCCGGAATTTCTGCCACGGGAGGCACCACAGCGGGCGGCGGCGGCGGAGCAGCAGCGGGTGTAGTGCTGGCTGGTGGGGGAACGGCGGCACGGCGACGATTGAATAGCCACAAGCCGCCGCCCAACAATGGCAAAAGCAATAGGGCAACGAGTCCTTCCCAGGCCGAGGAGCGCGCGGTGGGAGTGCCTGGTGCAGGAGGGGCAGGGTCGCTGGTTGGTGTTGGACTAGCCACCGCGATCGCCGTAGGGGAACTCCCCACAGCCGTTGAGTCTGGCGTGCCAGCAGTGGGAGCTGCCGCCGTTGGATTAGCCTCAAGGCCCGCTTGGGCTGCTGCTGTGGCCGCTGCCGGGTCGGTGCCCAAGTCTTTGCCAGCGGCGATCGCCGTTGCTTCGGCTTGATTGGCCTGGGTAATCGTCGTTTGCCCCACCGGAGCCACAGCTAGCCCCAACAGGGCTGCGATCGCGGCCTTTGGTGTCCCCTTATAGACATAGTTGCGGGGCTGCGAGTAAGGATAGCGGGGATTGTCCGGTAACGTCTGGTGCATCGGCACAATCTGCACCGCATCCGCAGTTTTGACCTGGCTGTACGTGGCATAACCAATACCATCGCGCCCCAGTTGCTGAATCACCGCTGCCGTATCATCATCGCCCACGGGTGCCGCCGTTGCCCCTGCCACAAACGGAGCCGACTGGAACACAGGATAGTTCTGAAACGCCTGCCGAGTATCGCTGGTTGCAGGCCGATCAATAAACCGGATTGGCCCCGGCGCACCGCCCACTTCTGCCCAATCAGTAATTTCTCCCCGGAAAATCTTGGCAAACTGAGCAAAGGTCAAATTGCCCCGAAAAGGATTCTCTTTCCCAATAATGATGGCAATTTTTTCCCGGCCAATGGCGACCGGCACCAACCCCGCCGCCCGTTCTGCCGCCGTCAAATCCCGTCCCACCGCAGCCAAATCAATTGTGCCAGCCTGTAAGGCTTTGAGCGCGGTCGCAGAATCACTGGTTTGCAGGGCCACTGTTGCCCCGGCATAGGTCTGCTCGTAGCGTTGCTTCAAAAACTCATTCACCACAGCCATACTTTGCGACCCGTCTACTTTGACGGTGGAGTTGGCGGGGATAGTCGCAGGCAACGGAATCTTCGCCGGGGGGCTAGCGGCTTGGGCGATCGCGGCAGTCGGCGTTAGAAAGAAGGCCGCGATCGGGCTGGTTGCCAGTGCAAGCAACAACGGTAGGGAGAAGAGGGAAAAGGGCTGATTTCGTGCCATAGCGGAAAGGGCAACCTGAACAGGATGGGGTCTCAGAGGTTTTATTTTTTCTTAAAACTTACGCAAAATATCCCAGTAAATTTGGTTATAGTCAATGGCACAGAATTTCCTTTCCTTTCGTCTTATCTGAAGAGCGCCAAGGCTGGTATATTCTCCATAATGTCTTGCCCAATGGCTCATCTTGCCGCTGCGCTGGCCTGCGGTATCCTGGTTTGGCCGGAATTGCGTGTCTGGCGATCGCAAACAAACTGCTTCTGGGTTGCTGCGAATCGATTGAAGTGAAGGGGGCTGTATCTTTCCGAGGCCAAATTGTGGCAAAGGATTCTAGCTTGTAAACGGTTATCCGGGGGCAGAGTTAGGATTTTTACTGTGGCCAAATCAGACTATAATTCCGCTGTTTATCTGTGCTCTATGTTGTCATCTCATACTGTATCTGCTCCTAGTCCCCATTCGGTACACATTTTGCCCGTCTCAAATCAAGCGGAGATGGAGCTATTTTTAGATGTTCCGGCTGTGGTCTATGCCAATGACCCAAACTGGGTACCACCTCTTCGTAGTAGCATTGCGAGCCAATTAGCTCCAACGAATACCTTTCGTCAGTATGGAGATTTGCAAGCTTTTATTGCGGTGCGATCGCCCAACGCCACGGCAAAATTAGAACCAGTGGGGCGCATTGTGGCGGCGGTTAATCGGCGGTTAATCGAACGGGAAGGAAGCAATATTGGCCTTTTTGGTTATTTTGAATGTGTGGATGATTTTGCGATCGCCCAAGCCTTATTTAATGCCGCGATCGACTGGTTAAAAGCGCAAGGAATGACAACAGTACGCGGCCCCATTGATTTATCCACACACAACGGTTGCCTACTTTTAATTGATGGGTTTGACTCTCCCCCCCTGATGATGATGCCCTACAACCCCGCTTACTATCCCACCTTTGTCGAACAAGCGGGTTGGCGCAAAGCCAAAGATGCTTATGCCTACGACTTTCCCTTGGACAAGCCCCTGCCGGAAGAGTTTGAAAAAGCCTATCGCATTGCCTGCAAGTCTGGAGTGACATTCCGCCCATTACACACCAAAGGCGAAGGTTTCCAGCAAGATTGTATTGCCTTGTATCACCTATTTAATGAAGCCTTTGTAGGTAATTGGAGTTCCACGCCCCGCACCCTAGAAGAGTTTTTAGAAGAAGCAAAATCCTTACAAAGTTTAGTTGACCCAGATTTGTTTCCGGTCGCTGAATATAACGGCAAAATGATTGGTTTTTGGATGGGGCTACCGGATTACAATATTGCCCTAAAACAGATCAACGGTCAGTTAAATTGGTTGGGAATTCTCAAATTTCTGTGGTATCGCCGTCAGATTAATCAGGGGCGCGTAATTGCGATTTGTTCCCTGCCAGAATATCGCCATAAGATGGTGCCCTTGGGTCTAATCTATCTGGGTATGATGGGTGGTATCAAAAAAGGTAAACCCTACAAACGGGCAGAACTTTCTTGGGTCTATGAAGATAATTTTCCTTCTCGTAAATTAATCGAAGCATCGGGCGGAAAAATTTATAAAACCTACCGAATCTATGAAAAAGAGTTAGCCTAACAATTTTTGATGCTGAAAAGGGGGAAATGATGATTGCAGCATTTCCCTGGTCACTAGGGTGTAGTGGGTCATGAAAGTATTGGTGACGGGCGCGAGTGGTTTTACGGGTTCCCATCTGGTGAAGCGGCTCTGTCGCGATGGGGCTGAGGTGGTGGCGCTGGTGCGTCGGTCGAGTAATGTGTCGGCGATCGCGGGTTGTACTGTGCAACTGGTCTATGGCGATATTACTGATCGGGCGGCGTTGACCCAGGCCATGCAAGGGGTTGATGTTGTGTTTCATACTGCGGCCTATGTTGAGTTAGGGGTGGTAGATGCGGCCTTGATGGAACAGGTCAATGTGGAAGGGACTCGCGCCCTTTTGGCCACGATGCGATCGCTCCAAATTCCGAAACTAGTTTATTGCAGTACCATTGGAGTTTTTGGTGATACGCAAGGCCAAGTTATCGATGAAACCTTTCAACGGCAACAGCAAGATTTTTCCTCGGCCTACGATCGCACAAAATACCTGGCGCAACAATTGGTTGATCAAGCTGCGGCTGCCGGACAGTGGGCCGTGAGTGTGCTTCCCTCTGGCATTTTTGGTGCCGATGATCCCCACTTTGGGCCGGTTTTGCAAACCTTTTTGCGGGGTAACCTCAAACTCTGGGCTGGCGGTCAGCGCGTCACTGGGATTGTTCATGTGGATGATTTGGTCGAGGCGATGCTCTTAGCGGTTGACAAGGGGCGATCGGGTGAGCACTACATCGTTTCGGCGGGCGAATTGACAACTCGCGCCATGTTTGAATGTGTTGGTCAAGCCGCTGGCATTCCTGCTCCGGCTGAAGCCCCAGAGTGGATCGTGCGCCTCTTGGGGCGGGCGCTTGATCCCGTTGGTCGGCTTTTGCGCTGGCAACCGCCACTGAGCCGGGAGCGAGTTCACTATATCTACGATCGCTGTGTCCGTGTGGATGCGACAAAAGCTCGTGAAACCCTGGGCTGGCAACCGCGATCGCCAGAAACTGTACTTACTGAAATCGCCCAAACCCTGAAACCCCGTGCCTAAGCTGTTTTGGGGTATTCTCTTCGTCCTTTAAAAGCAAAAAACCTCCCACAAGTTGGAAGGTTTTCGCCTATCGGAGCGGCGGGATTTGAACCCACGACCCCTACTACCCCAAAGTAGTGCGCTACCAAGCTGCGCTACGCCCCGACAAGGGTTTCAATGGCTGTGAACTCCAGCAGAAGCACCGTGTTCATCGCCTTGACTATTCTACACCATTGTTGTCCTGTGATGACAACTTTTGGGAAACTCACAGCAACAATTTTGTGCGCCGCCCGTTTCTACTCAGCCGCCGCCGTTGAGCCAGCATCCCACAGTTCGCTCAAGGTCACAATGCGATAGCCTTGCACCGTCAGGATTTTGAGCAATATGGGTAAAACTTGGGCGGTTTGGTGGGCTTGTGCTGCGGAGCCGCCGTGCAGAACTAAAATTGCGCCAGGAAAAACGAACTGAGACGCATACCAAACGGTGAAGGGGGCAAGATGGGTAGGTTTAAAGGTATCCAGGGGCAACATCGATGCCAACGCAAATCGAGGTTCATACCCCGGCATAGTTCGCAGGGTTTGCAGCATACTTTGGTTATACAGACCGCGCCCAGGCCGATACCATCGCAACGGCTGTTGGGTATGATTGGCCAAGATTTGATGGGCCGCTTTGAACTGAGCCGTAAAGAGGTCTGCGGGTAGGGTTGCGGTCGTCTCATCTGTCGTCCCATGATTGCCAAGTTCGTGCCCCTCCGCGCAGATTCGCTCCAAGACCGTACTTTTTGCTCCTAGATGCCCGGTAATAACAAAAAAAGTTGCGTAGACGCAATCGCGCCATGTCACCACTTGCTGATTATGATTCGCGATGGTATCCAGTAACAGGTGTGTGGACACATCAGTTGGTTCATTGGGCACCGGAACATCATCAATCGTTAAAGCGACGATCTTCTCTGTAGTTTCCTTGAAAAAAATGGCATCAGGAAAACTCCGAGATAACTGCATCAGTAGCCGCTTTTGGGGGTTTGCTTGCATCTCCTGCCTCAAATTCCTAGAGCGTCAATCTTATCCTTAGCATTTCGACCAAACTGCATCTGTTGATGAATCCAAAACAGCAAAAGCTGCTTTTAATGTTTAAATTTTTATTATATTTCAGAGGCTTGTGTTCATAATTTGAATTGATAGACCAGTCTATAATGACGCTTGCTTAACCTATTCTTGAATCATTTTAAAGAAATTTGCTCCGTGCTGATTTAATGGCAGAATCATTGCATCTCATGTGGACTATGACCCTTACCATTATATGTTGCACCGTCGTTTCACTCGGTTTCTGGCGCATTTCCTGCTAACTGTTTTTATCACGATTTTAGCCTTTCCTGGCCTGACTCCACCGTTCGCGATCGCTCAACTGGGCCAGTCCTCGCCACCCGCCTCGCCCGCACAAACGAACCTCAATTCCACAGAAGCGATCACAGGCATTCCAGCCAATGCCGTCACTCTGGATGGCGAAGTTCTCTTTCAAATTGAGCAGTCGTTTGTTTCTGTTACCGCCACAGAGCGGGCACAAACCATTAGTGAAAAGATCGCCCAAGTTGCTAATAATCCTCAAATTCCAATTGAGTCAATTCAGGCTGTAACTGCTGAAGGTGCAAGTATCATCGGGGCCAAATGGGATGGCAAAAATACAATTGCTATTATCACTAACACTGAGGCAGATGCCAAAGCAAACAATCAGTCTCTAGTTGATTTGACTAATACCCGACTTCAGATTATTAGAGCGAAAGTTAAAGATTTTCGACAAGCCAGAAGCTTTGAAAATATTCTTAAAGGCATTGGTGCCACGGCTGTGACAACTGTCTTTTTCTTTCTAGCGCTTAGACTGACAAATTGGCTCTTTACAATTACATTAGAACGACTAAGAATATGGATGCAGGGCTACGGTCAGCAACTAAAAGCATCGGGGAGTCGCTTTCTGTCATTAAGTCCATTTGTTAGTCTAATTTTTCGGTTTGCAGAATTAGGCCGCAATATTTTATATTTTTTGCTGATTTGCTTGTATGTTTTTCTTGTGCTTGGTTTTTTCCCATTAACTCAAAATTTAAGCCGTAATTTTTGGTCAGTTATTTGGAATGCTTTAGCTGTTATACAACAGGCTGTAATCGCCTACATGCCAAAATTAGTATTACTGGCACTGATTTTCTTCATTACTCGTGAGCTATTAGCTTTTATTCGGTTATTTTTTCGTGAAGTTGAGCTGGGAAATATTTCTATTGCTTGGTTTTATACGGATTGGGTAGAACCAACTTTTCAATTAGTTCGGTTTTTGATTCTCGCGATCGCGGTCACGATCTCAATGCCCTTTGTACCCGGTTTTCAATCTCCAGCATTTCAAGGTATTTCTTTGTTAATCAGTGCTCTGTTTACTTTGGGGGCAGCCAGTGCAGTTGCGAATATCGTGGGGGGAGTTGTTGCTGTTTATACTCGTGCTTTTTTATTGGGAGATATTATCCGAATTGGTGATATAGCTGGCACAGTCATAGAGAAAAATTTGTTGGTGACTCGTATCCGCACAACTAAAAATGTTGTGATTACTATTCCTAATTCCACGGTTACAAGCAGCAGTATTGTTAACTATAGTGCGATTGCAAGAACTCAGAATGATACTACTGGATTAATTCTACACACCACCATTACGCTGGGCTATGATGTGCCTTGGCGGCAAGTAAATGAGGCATTAATTCAGGCTGCGATCGCCACGTCAGAAATCTTGGCAACGCCTGCTCCGTTTGTGTTGCAGACTGCACTAAATGATTACCATGTGAGCTACGAACTGAATGCTTATACAGACAATTTCACTAAAATTCCTAATACTTATTCTACTTTGCATCAAAATATTCAGGATAAATGCAACGAAGCTGGGATCGAAATTTTATCGCCTAGTTATTTAGCCATGCGCGATGGTAATCACACTACGATTCCAGCCAATTATTTGCCAGATAGTTATGATTCCCCTGGCTTTCAAATTGAGCAATTTAAGTCTAAGTAGTTAATGCAAACAAACCATCAATTTAGACTGAAATATTGCAGCGATCGCTCCACTAAACGTTTAACCTAAGTCATCGATCATAGGCTAAATAATACCTACAATCGATGACTTTGAATTAAGCATTAGCTGGAGCAAGCCTCATAAAGCAGCGATCGCTGTTTTCGGGGCGTGACCATTAATGTAATAATCACGGGTACCTTTTGCGCCGATCGCTTCGCCTAAGCGATCGATGGCATGGACATAAGCCGCAGTGCGGAGAGAAATGCCAATATCCCGCGAGATTGACCAAATTTGTTCGGCCTCGTGGACAATGCGATGTTGCAATTTCTGGTTGACTTCATCTAAAGTCCAGTACAATCCACTACGGTTTTGTACCCATTCAAAATAACTCACCGTTACCCCACCAGCGTTCACCAAAATATCTGGAAAAACATAGATTCCTTTGTCATCAAGGATGCGATCGGCCGCCGATGTAATTGGCCCATTCGCAACTTCAAAGATCAGTTTAGCTTTAACATCAGCAGCGTTTTCGGCAGTGATTTGGTTTTCTAGGGCCGCCGGTACCAGAATATCAACATCTAGCTTAAGTAAGTCGGCGTTGGTAATCACTTCTTGGTCGCCCGTTTCACATACGCTGCCATCACAGTAGGGCACACGGATGCCACGGGTCGCCTCCTTCATTCGGTGGACAGCGGGAATATCTAGGCCATTTTTCGAGTAAATTCCCCCTTGAGAATCGCTCACAGCAACAATTTTGTAACCAGCCGCATACATTAATTCCGCGAGAATACCACCCGCATTCCCAAATCCTTGAATAGCGACAGTTGTGGCTTCAGGAACCTGGTCAAATTTGGGCATCATCGCCTGAATCACATAATACGCGCCCATTGCGGTGGCGGCTTCACGTCCGACGCTGCCCCCCATGCTGATGGGTTTTCCAGTCACAACCGCAGGACAGATGTGGCGTTTGATGATGCTGTATTGATCCATCATCCAGCCCATGATCATGGAATTGGTGTAGACATCCGGCGCGAGAATATCAACATCGGGGCCAATAAAATCTGCGATCGCATCAATATAGCCTCGGCTCAGGCGTTCCAATTCCATCCGCGATAGAGCTTTAGGATTGACTGTGATCCCCCCTTTAGCTCCACCAAAGGGCAGACCCAACGCCGCACACTTAAATGTCATCCAAAAGGCTAAAGACTGAACTTCATCCATTGATACATTGGGATGATAGCGAACACCACCTTTGCCTGGGCCGCGAGTATCATCGTAACGCACTCGGTAGCCTTGAAAAACTTGCAAGGAACCATCATCCATACGGACGGGAATCGATACGCTGAGACTGGTTTGAGGAAACTTCAAAGACTCGATCGCGTCTTCAGAAATCATCGTATGTTTCAATGCCTGTTCTAACCGTTGGCTGGCATCCGCAAGCAGTGATTCGGACATAACGGCCTACCTTTTTTAGCTGGAGTGAAAGATTCAGAACGAGTTGTGGCGATCGCGCTGACAGCACGAAGCCTGAGCATTAGTAGCGGTCTCAAGCGATTTGGCCGGACGATTTCGGTGCACGCGTAAACCGTCGTGGAAAACCTTTTGAGCTTTTCAGTATCATAGGCTACTTTTTCTCATATCTTTACTATGCCCAATTCTTTTGGCGATCGCTACGGCTGACGACGGAAACGACACAAATCGACATATCTTTCTCAGCCACTCCCAAACACAACTGCAAAACTCTCCCCGTGCTCCGTAGGACAGCGCCAGAGGGCCAATAAGACCGTTGCTCAGAGAACAGCTTCATTTTGGGGCAAGAGAAGAACTTGGGCTTAAAGCCAGACGCTTGGGCGATCGCGCTGAATGCAGTAGCTCAACAACTGTGGGAGTGGCAAGATGGGTAGTTGAACATCGATATTTCAGCGTGGGAGCCGCAACAAGCCATGAGTCGTCAGCGCCAAACCTGGGGGACAACCGTTTTGGGGATTGGGTTGGGTATCCTCTTTCTGTTAGCCCTTAATTCGTTTATTATTATCAATCCTGGTGAGGCTGGAGTGTTAAGTATCTTAGGCAAAGCTCAGTCTGGAACGTTGTTAGAAGGAATTCATTTGAAGCCACCCCTGGTGTCTAAGGTAGATATTTATGATGTCACAGTGCAAAAGTTTGAAGTTCCAGCACAAAGTTCTACCAAAGATTTACAACAACTTTCTGCAAGCTTTGCCATTAACTTTCGGCTTGATCCGCTGAAAGTGGTAGATATCCGCCGGACTCAGGGTTCTTTGCAAAATATTGTGGCGAAGATCATCGCGCCACAAACGCAGGAGTCCTTTAAGATTGCGGCTTCGCGGCGAACGGTGGAGGAGGCAATTACTAAACGGGCTGAACTCAAGCAAGATTTTGATCTGGCGTTGGGCGAACGCTTGGACAAATACGGCATTATTGTCTTGGATACTAGCGTGGTTGATCTCACATTTTCCGACGAGTTTTCTAAAGCGGTTGAAGAAAAGCAAATTGCTGAGCAACGTGCCCAGCGGGCTGTTTATGTGGCGCAAGAAGCCTCGCAAGAAGCTGCTGCCAACATCAACCGCGCTAAAGGCCAAGCCGAGGCCCAACGGTTATTGCGCGAAACCTTATCTGCCGAAGTGTTGCAAAAGCAGGCGATCGACAAATGGGATGGCAAATTTCCCCTTGTGCTGGGCGGCAATGGCACATTACCTTTGATTAACTTTGATCCGGCTAAGCTGGCATCGGGTTCGGTGCCACCGCGTTAGGCAAGTCAGTCTTTGGGTTTAGGGGGCGCGGGTTGGCGCAGGTTAACTGTCACGTTTTGCTGATGGCTGCGACTAACCCAAAGATGATGAACAAAAGGCCACCGATCGCGGTAACGGTGCGTTCCGAGATGCGTCCGGCAACCAAACGCCCACCCAATACTGCGATCGCGGCGCAGATCAGATGGCCCAAAATTGCCCCAACCGTGACCCCGATCGGATTGTTGGCCGCTGCCAGGGTAATCGTTGCAAACTGGGTGCGATCGCCCCATTCCGCGACAAAAGTCAGCGCAAAAGACTGCAAAGCAATGCCATAGGTTGCGCCGATGCGCTTGGGTAAAAACTTGGCTTCGCGCAGGGTGCTTTCGGCCGCTTCGATCTCATCACTGCTAGTGCTCTTGGGCATTCGGTACGCATCGTACAGCAGTTTGCCGCCGAACCCAAGGAACAAAACCACTTCCGCTGCGTGCAAGTAGCTTTTGGGCAACAGGGATACGGCCTGTCCCACTAAAACGGATAACACAGTCATTGTGGCCAGTGCTGTGGCTACCCCCGCAAAAACCCAACGCCGGGGATAGCGCATGGCCAGCAACATTGCGATACAAAAGGTTTTATCGCCTAATTCAGAAATTGTGATTAATAGCAACCCAGCGGTGAACGCAGTTAGCATCCTCAAATTCCTCAAGATCGACAGTGTGTTCGTTTGAGTGAACTTGATGGAGCTTACACCTCACCAAGCCCACCCAAATTTGTGGACTCAGTGAAGGTCTCGCTTACAAGCTGTGTCTAGCGCTGATGGCAGTAGCGATCGCGAGGTTGCGCTCCCGGCTTTGCTCCCATCGGCAGAGTGTGCTTGTCATCCGAACCAGGCTCATCACCAGTGTGTTGATTCGGATGGGCTGGATTACCCAGCAGCTACTCCCCTTCATAAATTCTTTTGGATTATAGCCTGCGATCGCCCCCAGAACAAGCTTTGGTGATGGGCGGCGGTGCGCGGTTAACCGATGGCGCGATCGCCAGACCAAAAGGGCCGCCAGAAATCCGATGGCAGCCCCCTTTGAGTTAAAAAATAGATTAATGGTTGAGCAGCAGTGATGCGTTTAGCCCCGATGGAGTCGAAACCGTTGTGCCCTGGGTTTAGGCATTGCTCAAAGATTGGTCAAACTCGCTCTGGCTGGGAAAAATTTCAAAGACTTGATCCATCCCACTAATTTCTAGTAACATGCGCGCCTGGGCACTGACTGAACACAAAACTAAGCGGCCCCCGGCGGCCCGTGTCGCTTTGAATGCATTGACCAAACCACCTAGCCCAGAGCTATCGATGAAAGTGACAGACTGCAAATCCACCACAATGACCTTGGCCCCGGTCTTAATCAGATCTTCAACTTCGTGACAAAGCTGAGCAGCCAATGAGCTGTTCAAAATGCCGGAGGGTTGAACGACTTTCATTTGAGAATTCATGAGTTTCATTGCTCTCAGGCTCTTTCCTACTAGGTGTTCCGATGAATGTGAGGGTAGCAACATCCGCTGTATAAAACGGCTATGCCTAGAATGCCCTCAAATCGACACAACTCAACATTAAATGAGAATCCTATTACAAAAACTTTAAAGCTTGGACTGGCTCAAACTGGAAGCATCGTAACATTCATTCCCAGTCCAAGGTAGCATTCGGATTGGCGATCGCCCCCAGGTGCAGCAATTGAATCGAGCCGTGGCGCTAAACCGACGATCGAATTGTGACATTTTCCAAATCTTCCTGGGGGGCAAGCTCGACAGTCCCGATGGAAAAAACTACTATAGACTCAGAAGTAACTGGGGTGGCGCGCTCGCTGGCCATAGGCCATGACTCAGCGTTGTCCTTTTGGCTAATCACTGAGCAAAGACAGCATAAACTTTAGTGGGCCAATGGGTTTGGGGTTGGCTCCAACAAATTTTGGCAAACTATGCCGTTCGCCGCAGGCGGTAAGTTCTATGACTGATAGCGGGGGGAGCGATCGCGGCATCTGTAAGGGGAAAGAGGTTTTGGGCCTTGACCCCGCGCACCCAAGTCTGACGTTTTAGGCATCTAAGCGACTCAATAACGGCTTGAGCCATCCCGCTTTAACCGACTGTTGATGGGCAGGTGCTCCGATCAGTTTGACGGCTTGCAGTTGGGGTGTAAATTCTCGAAATGTTTCGAGTTTTAGGAGTTTTCCAGATTTGGCGTGAAATGGATGAATTCTGAAGTTGGTGGTTAGATTCAGTTTGTAATCTTCGGCCACTCCACGCTCAATTCTAAATGAGTGCAACCCTGGCTAATTATTTAATTTTTCTGTATTTTTTCTAACATTTTAATTCGAGTTTAATTTTTTGCTCATCCGCAGCGATCGCGCAGTTCATACTTTTGTGCCTCAGTGAGTTTTGGCTGGCGCGTCCAGCTTCACTCCTCGTCAATTCCTGTACACAACGAAGCAATCATGGCTAGTGGGCTTTCTTTTGCGCCAACCCGGCGGCGAGTCAACACGCTCCTGACGCAGCGATCGCAGCGGGCAGTCAGCTTGATGCTGCTGGGCACGCTATTGGTGGGCGGCTGTGCCGCTCGGTTGGTTCACCTCCAACTGATTCAAGGCCAAACCCTGAGGCAACGCGCCGAACAAAACCGGATTGCGTTGATCCCCATTCCTGCTGATCGGGGCAATATTTTTGATCGGAAAGGTCGTTTGTTAGCCTCAAATCGGTTGGCGCGATCGGTTTACCTCCATCCACGCGAGGAAACTAAAGCCGAATGGGCCAAGCTTGTGCCCCGTCTCGCCGCCATTCTGAACATTCCCGCCACAGAAATTTTGACCAAACTGGAGCAAGCGGGATATCGTGCCGCCATGCCTGTCCGTATCAGCCGCAATCTTTCGCCACAAGCCTTCATTGCCCTGGTGGAAGAAGCAAGCCACTTTCCGGGCATGGAAATTCGGGGGGAATCGAATCGGTTCTATCCCAACGGCAACCTGGCCGCTCACATTCTGGGTTATATCAACGAAGCAACGGCTGCCGATCTGAAGGCCCATCCCGACTATCCGATGGGGATGTTGGTGGGCCAGATGGGGGTGGAGCGTCTTGCTAACGCTACGCTGAAAGGCCAGTGGGGTAGCCAAATCGTAGAAGTTAATGCAGCAGGCCAAGAGATCAATCACTTGGGGATCAAGCCAGCGACCGCAGGCGATCGCCTCCAGTTAACCCTGGATCTGGACTTGCAAAAAACGGCGGAAACTTACCTGGCCAATCGGCGGGGTGCGGTCGTGGTGTTGGATGTCAAAACGGGGGGAATTTTGGCCCTGGCCAGTGGTCCGACCTTTGATCCCAACCTCTTTACGCGCCGCATCACCAAGGCGGAATGGGAACAGTTGCAAACTGGCGAAAATCCGTTTTTGAATCGGGCTTTGCAGGGTTACCCCCCCGGCAGTACGTTCAAAGTGGTGACGGCGATCGCCGGGATGCAGTCCGGGAAATTTTCTCCCGATTCCACCTTAATGACTTATGCCGCAATTAATTTGGGGGGGCATTTATTTCATGAACATGGCAGTGGCTATGGGGTGCTGGGCTTTCGGGATGCGCTCATGGTCAGCAGCAACACCTTTTTTTATCAAGTGGGGTTGCAAACCGGCCCAGAGCACGTTGCTAAATGGGGCAAACAACTGGGGATCGGCGAAATAACTCGGTTGGGTTTGGATGGAGAAAATCATGGCATGATCCCCACTCCGGCGGAGAAGGAAAAGATGTTTGGTGAACCCTGGTATGGGGGCGATACGGTGAGCATGGCGATCGGGCAAGGGTTAGTGCAAGTTACGCCTTTGGAGTTGGCCGTGGTGTATGCGGCGATCGCCAATGGCGGGTATCGGGTCAAGCCCCATCTGTTTGCCAGGGAAGATCAAGACGCAACCTACCGCCCGCAGAAAATTGGCTTGCAGCCAGGAACATTACGGGTGGTTCAGCAAGGCTTGCGCGCCGTGGTTCAAAGTGGCACCGCCCGCCAACTGAGTACAGGCACCATTCCGCCGACTGCCGGAAAAACCGGGACTGCTGAGGTTTTGGGCCAGCGGGACAATGCAGTGTTTGCTGGCTATGGCCCAGCGGATAAGCCCCGCATTGCGGTGGCCGTGGTGGTGGAAAATGGTGGGTTTGGGGCAGAATCGGCGGTGCCCATTGCCCACGAAATTTACAAAACTTACTTCAAACGATCGCAACGCCCACGTTAGAGCAAATTCATTGGCCAACGGTACAGTCATGACCCTGGGGCCGCCGATGAGAATCAAGTTTTTTTACTGATTCTGGCGGCGATCGCGCTTTTTAGGTTGGTTTTTTGCTATTGTAGGTGAGGCTTGTTGAATCGTGGTGGATGCACCATCGAATTGCAAGCTCCCCAACTATGCGGATGTGGCGGAATTGGTATACGCGCACGTTTGAGGGGCGTGTGGCTTTGCCTTGCGAGTTCGAGTCTCGCCATCCGCATTCAATTTTCTGACCAATGGGCCTTACTGCGATCGCGGTTGCCGGATGCGCGGTTGCCCCTGTAGTCTTAAGATCGCTCACGCACTGCGGATTGAGCGATGTGAATACTTTCTAAGTCAAGGTCATATTTTTGGGTTAAGGCTTTGAGGATGGCCTGTTCTGCGGGGGTTACCACCCCATCAATGCGGGCGATCGCGTCGCAACGGGACAGAGCTAGAACGGCAAAATCGGGATTAAGTTGGGCCAAAATGGTGTTTAGGGGCGGCAAATCGCTAATATGTTGGGCAATCTGATCGGCGGTTTCCTGGCTGAGTTTTAATGCGGTTAACTTTGGCGCGATCGCCGCTCCGGTCAACGTTGGATCGCTGGCCTGCACCATGTGGGCCAAGAGTTGATCCACCAGGGTTTGTTGGGCGATCGCCTGTTCAATGTAGTGTTCGCTGTCGGCTTGCACCGCCTGGAGAATTTCTGGGGAAGTCTCGGCGATCGCGTCATTTTGCTTTGCTTCGTAGAAACGGCAAGCCGCATAGCCCAGGGTATAAAGCATTGTGGCATTGGCTCCGGCTCCGATGACGGCTCCCGCCAAGGGCACACTTTTGAAAAAGACCAACCCCGCCTTCACAGCCCGACTGCCCCCCAAACTCAGGGCAAAAATCGTCAAGATTTCACCTTTGCGGGCAGGATCTTTCAAGTCAAATCCATAGGCTGCCGCAATTTGGTAAACCATCTCGGTTTGCAGGGCCGTTGTCGTTGCCAAATCGACCGCAAATAAGGCCAGAGCTTCACCGGGGATAAAACTGGTGGCCAAACCCAAACCGCCAGCGTAAGTGGCTTTCTCTTTAATAATGCGTTGGGCAATTTGGCGGGGCGTTTCCTCAGGATGGCGCTCCTGAAGTTGGGCAACAGTGGTTTTGGCTTTGACCACATCCACATGATCAGTCATCGAAACCAGCCAATCGAGCCGCAACAGCCGCGAAATTTGGCGGACAAAGGGAATTTTGTTCACGAAGCCCAAAGTTTCGGTGGCACGCCCAACGTGGTGAGTGGCTTGGTCAAACGCTTGGCGCGAGGTTTTGTCTAGCGCAATGGCGACATTCCCCAGGGTTTGGGCCGTTTGGGTGGCAGTGGTGGCGATCGCGTCGCGAGTCCCAAGGGTGGTGCCGACAATCACCTTGCCGATTTGCTGGGTCGCTTGCGTCATCATTGCGCTGGCTTGACTGATTCCCTGGGTCATGTGCTCCACAATGCTATCTCCAAATCTTGTTTGCTTAAGTTTAGTGAATCCCGACGCAGTCCGCGATCGCCCAAAGGTGCAGCATCTAGCTCTATCCCCAGGTAGGATAATCATTGCCAGCCCCGCAGGTAGGTTGCGGTAACTGCGCCACTTGTTTCACTTATTTTTTGTTGCGATTGGCTGTGTAAAATCGCATCACTTGTTGCACATAGCTCGCCGTTGTGCCGCTTTTACAACCATCGTATTGCCCCGTCATCCACCAGCAGGCCACGCTTTGCACCGCCTTTGTTTCATTCTTACCCGTGGCCCGCAACCGTTGATCTAACTCCGATTGCACCACACAACTCACAACTTTTCGCGCCGTCACTGGGCTATTTTCAAATTGGGTGGGTGTCAGTTCTCGACCCAAGCATTGCTTTGACCAACCGCGCAGGGTTTGGGGTTTAACTTGCCAATCGCTATACAAACCGTCATTCGGATTGTTTGTTTTAGGCGATGCTTGCCGCAAGGCTTCTACCATTGCGGCGACAGGGGTTGCGGCTTGGGCTGAGCTTTGCGCTGTTACCATGCCCCCTAACGCAGCCACACTCCAAACCAACGTGCCGACAAGAATTCGCATATTACCTCCGGCGCGATCGCGCTAATTCCGCTTTGACTGTCGGCGATCGGCGTTCGTATTGTCGTCCCTCGCAAGGCTAGAGTTTTAAACCCTGAATCCGTCCAAGTTTTGCCCCGCGCGATCGCACCGAGCCACCACGCTGAATAGCCATCACCCAGCTTGCACTCCCCTTTACCCATACTTTAATTCGATTGAAACATCAGCCATACTACGACAAGACTCACCTTACAGCGGCATAACTGCGGTCTAGGCCAGCTTCGAGCGGTAACGAGTCAACGCCCGCAACTCAACAAAGACAGTCTTACGGGTGGGTAAGCGCGATCGCAAGTGGTAAATATCTTGGCCATATCTTGGTACATAAGTCACTCACACAAGCAGACTTTACGAGTCGAGAATAGCTCAAAACCCGAATTTTCAATTATTGATTACTCAATCGCACCTTGGCTGAATCCTTCAAGTGGATGTGCAAGGGCAAGACACTAAAGCACAAACAAAAGGGAGTCAGACAGAAGGGAGTCAAACTCGCACCCTGCTCTGCTAGTTAGTAAAGAGAACAGGAATTTTAGATAGCCATTAAAAAACCTCCTGACTCTCACTCAATTGATGCGATCGCCTGAGTTAATGGCACAGGAGGATTGAACAGGCAACACTGAAGCAACCAACTATCTGCTAGGAATTAATTACATTCAGCCTGCCAAATTTGTACTCGCGATCAATGTCAAAGTCGTCTACTTAAGCTCTTAAACTTAGCCTAGGTAATATTAACTTTGACAACTTTATGTTGCTCTGTTTCAATTTTTAGCATCGACAAAGTCAATATCCCGTCTTTAAAGTTGGCTTCTACTTTGTCGTTTTGGACTGGAACAGGCAATGGGATCACACGCTTGAAACTGCCGTAACGAAATTCCGAGCGATAAACTTGATGCGCTGGATCTTCCGTTTTTTCTTCAGTCTTGTATTCACCAGCGATCGCAACATTGTCCCGGCTGACTTGAATGTCCAAATCTTCGACTTTAATGCCAGGAAGTTCAGCCCGCAAGACTACAGCATCATCTGTCGTCTTCAGTTCGATCGCAGGCGACCACATTCCATTGTTGGCTCGTCCAGCCAATCGACTGATTGGAGCTAACTCCTCAAACAAATCATCGAACTGCCGACGCAATGTATCGATTTCTTGCCACGGTTGCCAACGGATCAGTGTCATAATCACTCACCTCAAAACTAAACTTATATTTTTGCTATTTCAATCAACGTAATAAGTTGTATCGTACTAGACCTGACATAGCTCTAGACTAAGGCTACAAGTTTGCTTAGACTTGTAAACTTGCTGTAGCAGTCTGCCAAAAGTGTTTAGAAATCTGGTCTAGTTTGTATTAAGTAACTGAATGGGGTGATTTAGTCTTTGAACTTTCTTTAATTTCTCCTTCAGCCCTACATTTACACTATAAAACTGAGTCGTAAGCATTACATTGAGGTAAACCGTAACAAGATAGTCGGGTTCACCGAATAGAATCAGCTATAACCTAAAATTTTTTGTAGTTTATCTTTCGCGTTCAGACTTTTAGAAAGACTCAATTGTGTCATTCCCTATCGGGAGGATCACGGAAAGACAAAACAATATAATCCTACACATGGCAGCAGGGAGGAGTTCCAATTGCTAGCTGCATCAGTTAGGTAGTAAAAAATTATGCTATCTCTACCTACGATCGCGCCATCAATTTGCTAAAGGCAATGACATTGGGAATGGCTTGGACTTCAGCTAGGTTAACAAAAGAACTCCTGCCTGTTATAAAAAACTATCGAGTTGGCACTGAATCAATACCATTGATGGAGCCACTAATAGCAATCCATCCTTCGACCCCACCTTGCAGTTCGGCTACACTGGTGAACCCAGCTTCCCGCAATAGTTCTGCGGCTTGATGGGTTTGAGCGTCATCCACACCGTACACATAGATATCACGCACTTTTTCCAGAGAAGCTTTTGCCTGTTCGACAAGGGGCGCGATTGGCATTGGAATAGCACCCGTAATTCGCTTGCGGTTGTAAGTTTCGCGATCGCGGACATCAATAACGGTCAAAGCTGGCTCACCCCACTCCAATCGAGCTTTTAGATCACGGGGTTGAGCGATCGCCGTTAGATCCGGTGGGGTTGGCAACGGTGCAGTCACAGTTTCCTTCGCATTTTCAACAGCATCTTGAATCGGATTCATAAGAACAGTCCTTTTCCTTGCAACACTCACACGTTAACGAAGATTTACAAAGAAGCAGTCTGTCAAAAGTGAGAGTCTTTAGCCTAGAGTCGTACTGGAGTTTATGAGCTTTTGTCTGAAATGGTTAACGTGAGCCACTCGCCTGATGTACCAGGTTATCCGTTAATCTTTTCTCCGAAGTGAACTCCTGCATTTTCTAGAAAGCGAAGCGGCAAAGTTCGAGCCATCCTAGCTTTTCTAAGGGCTGTAAAGGGATAACTTGCGGGATTCTGATGATTGTTCGCTAGTGCAGGCGAGGTGGTTTCAAAACTATCTCCAAGCGTATCGCCATCGGAGTGTCAATGATGCGTACTTGCCAGTGGAAGAACTGCGTGCAGTTGGTCTTGGAGCTGTTGAGGTTTGGGGAAACAGCTTGACCGGGGAATTTAACTATCGGGAGCCAGTTGAATTCCCAAGCAGACCCCACAACGCCCCGCTGCGCCTATCTCAATGCACATTTCGAGTCTCCATATCTTTTCCGCACAAGAAGGCGACATGCTCCCATGCCGGGGAGGGCGGTTTGCTCACTCTTCTAAAAAAGTTTTAACTTGGCCGTTGCTGTCTAACACGAGGCGAATTTTGGCGGTTTCGCGATCCTTGAGGGGGGAGACAAAGGGATCACCCAAGAGGGGCATTCCGGTGCGATCGAGATAGGCACCAGCGGCTTGCTTCAGGGGGACAATGCCTTTTAGGGTGCCGTCTTTGTTGAGTTGCAGGGAATATTCCAGGGTTTGATCCAGTCCTTCGGGGGGAGTCCAGCGGTTTTGAAAATAGCTGCGAACTTCAGAGACTTGGGGAATGGTATCAAAGGCGCTGCTGTTGGCATTGGGCGCGGCTTCGGCGGCTTGGCTGACGCGGGATTTGGCAAACGCCTGGGGGGCGCTGGTACCGACGGCATCGGCAGACCGACTGGCGATCGCCCCCAGATCATCCGGGTTGGGTTGGGGGGCAGGGGCGGGCTTCCTTGCGGATTCTGTTTCGCCCAGGATAATGGTGGGTTGCCCTGGCACGGTGGGCACAGGAGCATTGGCGATCGCCCCCGATGTACCCATAGATGGGGCTGTCGGTGAGGTGGGTTGGGCGGGCACGGCCACGGTTGGTTTACCCGGTGTGGGTTGGGGGATGGCTCCGGGGGAAGGGTTGGGAAGGCGCTGAGTGGAGATCACCGGAGGGGTCGCCTTTTCTACAATTGCCGGAGGAATTTGGGTGGCAATTTGTTGATCGCTGCTGCTGGCTCCCTGGCTGGGGTTGGAAGCGACCTGGGGGGTAGGATTGGCCTGGTCTAACAAGCGAATGGCCGAGGTGGACACGCCAATTGTGATCAGAACCAGGGCGGCCACCTGCGCCCAGTTCGGGACTTTGGTCATCCACCCGACGGGTTCTAGTTCTGGCAAATCCAGGAGGTCGGTGGCGTACTCATCCAGGGCGTTGGCCAGGTCAAATAATTGCAGGGTGGTGAGTTGGGTGGTTGGCCCCGTTTCTGGGGTGGCCAGGTTGCCCCAGGTCAAGGTGTGTTTGAGTAAACCCTGGGCTTGGAGGCTGATCCCGGTGGCGTTGGCTGGGGTGACGGTGGTTTGGTTGGCGAGGGCAGGGAGGGTGGCGATCGCCCCCCCCAGCAAGCGATCGCGATCGGCTTCGGTTGTTCCAGGATCTTCTAAGAGCCGTTGCACATAGGCCGCCACGACATCACCCAGATCGGCGAGTTGGGTGCGATCGCCTTTGATTAACGCCCATTGCTCTTTGGGGATTGTGGGATCATCCAAGCTCAGTTGAAACCGGATATCCTTAGCCACCGGCTGGGCAGCCCACCGCGACAGGGGTGAGCGTTGGGCCATCACCTCCAGGGTGCAGGTCGGGGGAGTATAACGGCGTAGAAGAGAGACAGAACGAGGCATGGTCATCACAATCTGGGGAAAGTTGATCTGGAGAGGGGTGCAGTTACAAACCTAAGGCGTGCGGGCGCGATCGAGCAAAGCCAACCACAGCCGCCGTGGCCCATTGGGAGCACTATAGAACAACAAATCGATCAATAACTTCAAAGCCAGGTGATTGAGCTGCGCGGGAGACGGCATCTCGCTGTCGTCCATGCGTTCTTGATAGGTATTGTGGAATTTATCCAGGTAATCCCCCAAGAGCGAAACATGGTGCGGTTCCCGGTTTTGTTCGGCAATTTGCTCGAGTAAGGTGACAGCCCGCCGAATGAGTTCCTGTTGGTCATGGGCCAAGTGGCAACAGATGAGCACTAGGGCACGAGCTTCTTCGACATCCAGTTTTTTCCGCCCGCCTTGGCCTTTCCGGAGGGGATTGGATTGTCGCAGCCGCCAGAGGGAAACGCGATCGCTCACGAGGTCTTCGAGTTGGAGATCGCTCGCCGCCTGAAGCATGGCTTCTGACCCAATACCCGCCAAAGCTTCTAACGCCAACAACACCAGGTCGAGTTGGGTTTTGATGTTGTCAAGCTGCTGGGGATCGGGCTGGGTATCCAGCGGTAAAGCAGTGGGGGCAACGAGGCGGGGTTTTGTGGTGGATGACATAGCTTCAGGATAGGCAAAAAAACCAGGAGCGACTGGGCGGTTACCTGTCTTGAAACAAGACTGGTTGGCAAGCAAGTCTGTTCCTATTCTGGGGGGAGACGGGCAACCATTAATTTAAAGATCACGTTAAAGTTTACGGCGCGATGGTTTCGTGTTCAGGATGATTTGGGCGGGGGCAGGAGTCTGTAGCCATTCTAGTGCTGGGGCGTGGCTCTTGGGGGGCAACTTGGCCCTGCTTGAACCTCCGGCGATCGCGCCAGGGGATGCCCTAAATTGGCCCGAACCAGGTTTCCAGGCCCAGGCCCACCGCCGCACTGCCCAGGGGCACTGTCAGGTTATCAATGCCATATTTGGAGCAGGCTTCTAACCCGGTCGCACTGAGGGCGATCGCGGCCGCGATTGGGGCGACTGTGGCCCAACTGCCGCTGTGGACACTGCCCAAAATCACGCTGCTAACGACAAAGCTAGCGATCGCCATCGTCAGGGAACCTTCCCAGCTTTTTTGGATGCCCCAGGCGGTGTAGGGATGGCGACCCAACCGTTGGCCCACGAGGGCCGCGAGTCCGTCGCCCCAAGCCATCACCATGACCCCCAACACGGCGAAATAAATTTTGTGGAGAGGCCAAAACCAGGCGATTAAAAGCCCAATGCTGAGGGCATAGAAAAAGGTGCCCCAACTTTGGCGGCCCACACTGTTGATGCTGGGCAACAGCGGCAAGTAGTAGGAACAAACAGCGATCGCGCTAAACACCAGGGAAGCACTGATCCCAACCCAGGCCGGAATTTGGAGCCACCACGCCAGCACAATGACATGGCCCGCGCCAATATGCACCACCTTCCGCACAATTTCTGAACTGGCTAGCTTGAAGCGATAGAGGCATTCTGCCGTTAGCCCAACGGTGCCGAGCCAGAGGGCTTCGATCCCCAACTGGAGCCACAGCGGCGGCGGCACTGACCAAACTGGCAACGGCATGGTGGTAAACCCTTGTCCCAAAAATGCTTCTTCCACTCTAAAGGATTTTGTCTTGTCGCCAAAGTCGCATTCCAGGGGTTCCGGGAACTTCTGTATACTGAAATGCACGCGCGTTCTCACTGGCTGATGAGTGAACCAATCCCCACGATTCAATTTTTTGAAGGCATTCCCGAAGCCCTGGATGGGGTGAGTCTGCGGCGTAACCGGGTTTCGGGCGATCGCAGTGTGGTGATGATTTTCCGCGAATTGCGATCGATTTCCCAGTTCAACAGCTTCCGCCATCAGTTTTCTAAAGCCATGAAGTTAATTGATGAGGAAGGGGAAATCAGCGTGGAGCCATCGTCAGTGAAGTTCTATTTCACTGGCCCGGAGGGCGATGATTTTGACCGGATGGAGTGCCGCTTTGAGTTAAATCAACCGGAGCATTGGGAACGCTTTACGCGCTTTATGGAACGCTATGCCGCTGCTAATGGCATGGAGTATGGGGAACGTCCGCAGGAGAAGTAGGAAATGAAAATTGCGATCGCAGGGGCTACAGGGTTTGTTGGCAGTCGCTTGGTGGAACGGCTCCAGGCTGAGGGGCATACGGTTTTGGTGTTGGCCCGCAATGCGGCGAAGGCGGCGCGGGCGTTTCCCCAGGCGGAAGTGGTGGCCTACAGTCCGCTGGAGTCTGGCCCGTGGCAAGCTCAATTGTCCGGGTGCGATGGGGTGGTGAATTTGGCCGGAGAGCCAATTTCAGAACGGTGGACGGCAGAACGGAAGCAAGCCATTCTCGCCAGTCGGCAGGTGGGGACGCAAAAAATTGTGGAGGCGATCGCCCAGGCCAACCCCAAACCCGCTGTGTTGGTGAATGCGTCGGCAGTGGGCTACTACGGCAGCAGCGAAACCGCGACCTTTGATGAAACGAGTGCGGCTGGATCGGGCTTTTTGGCGGAAGTGTGTCAAGCGTGGGAAGCGGAAGCCACCAAGGTGAAGGAAGCTGGAGTCCGGTTGGTGATTTTGCGAATCGGGATTGTGTTGGGCATGGGCGGCGCGATCGCCAAAATGCTCCCTCCCTTCAAGTTGTTTGCGGGTGGCCCCATCGGCAGCGGGAAGCAGTGGTTTTCCTGGATTCACCGGGATGATTTGGTGAACCTAATTATTTATGCGTTGACCCATCCTGAACTGGCGGGTACTTACAACGCCACCGCCCCCAATCCGGTTCGCATGACCGAATTTTGTGGCACCTTTGGCGAAGTCCTCAACCGTCCTTCCTGGCTCCCGGTGCCACCCTTTGCCCTCGAAGTATTGCTGGGGGATGGGGCACAAGTGGTGCTCGAAGGGCAACAGGTTTTGCCCAAACAAACCCAGGCCACTGGCTTTCAGTATCGATACCCGACGCTGAAGCCAGCCCTCCAGGACGTGATCGCGGAGAGTTGAGCAGGACAGCCCCCTAGTCCCGCGATCGCCCCACGTCAAGAACCCGCCTGGTTAAACTTTTTACTGACCCAGCTTGCCACGCCGCTAAGAATTGCCCCGGCCATCAAAATGCCGATCGCCGGTTGCATCACAGGCACCCACAGGCTGTACCAGATATCCAGCCCCAGGCCAACGCCCGCACTGCGACCCACCACCGCGATCGCAAACCAGACAAAACTGAGTAAGACAAAAAAGAGATTCAGCATCAAAGCCGTATTCAGCCATTGCAACAGCTTATCTTTCATGTTGATGGGCACCACACTGTCTTTGCATCTTGCTGATCTTACGACACTGAACGACCCAGGGCGATCGCGTTCTCAAATCAGAAAAACCTGCGGCTTCCGGTACTGGTTGTCTTCCCGGCGATGGCCTCATCCTCCTACCCCGTTGAGGTGCGTTAATACTGGCGTTGGAGGCCGACGAGTACGCCCTGGATGTGAACTTGATCGGCATTTTTCTCAATGATGGGGTGGGCCGGATTGGCGGGTTGCAGGCGGACGCGATCGCGCTCTAAAAACAAATGCTTCAGCGTGACTCCTTCACCCTCTACCCAGGCGGCCACAATGCTCCCCGGCTTCAAGGCTTGCACATCAGTCACCGGACTGAGCACCACAATATCACCGGGGCAAATGTGCGCCCCAATCATGCTATCCCCCATGACTTTCAAGCCATAACTACCCGGTTGGATGGGGATACCCGCGATCGCCAGCGGCTTTGGGTCAGGTTCTGGAAACGATTCCACCACGCCCCCAGCGGCAATCGTCCCGTGGAGCAACACCCCGCGATCGCGATCGGGATAGCGCAAAATTTGTAGCGTCCCCGGCTTCCCCTTGACCCAATCGATGTACCCCTTGGCCCGGAGGCTGGCGCGAATATTTTGGATCGCAGAGGGAGTGTGATAGCCCATCAGAATAATGGTTTCCCGAATTGGCGGAGGATAGCCGTGCTTGGCGATGTAGGCAATACACAACTCCCAATATTCCCGTTCTCGCGGCTTCAAGGCATCCATCTGCGTCCCTCAAACATGGATCATCCTTATTATAGTTCAGGTGTATCTATTCTTAAATAATTCCGTAGTGAGGGCTTGCAAAATCTTTAAACTAGATAACGAGCCGGAGATCAGGTGCAGGGCGGCAAGCGGTTGGCGGAGAAAAGCCATTGTCAGAGCCAGGGGATTCAAGTCGCCCGCTGGGGTAAAAACCTTGGTTAAATCGGGAATATCGCGATCGCAGCTATCACTCACAACCCGCGCCATCGCCACCCGCACCCCCACCTGCGCGCCATAGGCCAGTACCGTCGCCCCTTCCATATCCACGACTTGGGTCATCCATTGTTGGGCGAGTTGCTGCTTTGCGGCCCCAGTTGACACCACCCGATCGCTCGTCACCGCCGCCACCAGCGCAAGACCCGCACCAAGCTGCTGTTGAATCGCCCTGGTCAAGTCGCGATCGCAAGACCACTGGGTCGTCACCTGTCCCGCCGCGATCGCCCCACAACTTTGATACAGCACTCTGTCGCCAATGGCTAAATCCGGCACCAACCCCCCACACAGCCCCAGCACCAGCACCGATTGCCCCGCGCGTAAAATCCCAGACTCGTGCAGTTGGGCCAGCGATCGCGCCACCGTAGCCCCAGGGGCGATCGAGCAAACCGGGGGCGGCTGTGGAATTCCCCGCAACCCCCGACAAACCGCCTGATATTCTGCCCCCTGCGGCACCAACAGCAGATCGATCACAGGTCAACCCTTAGGCCGCATCCGCAAGGGGCTGGGCTTTCTTCTTGGGCAACAGCCGCACCGTATTGAGCGCCACGCCCGCCATCGTCGGCAAAAATTCGGGCCGCAGCAACTCCGCCGGATACCCACTCATCCGTTTTTCGTTTTCGCTCAAACAGGTTGCCAAGAACAGATCCAGGGAAATGTTGGCGTTTACCGCCTTTGCGCCCGCCGCCGTAAACCCTTTCTTGCTGGTTGGCTTTTTGCCTTTGCTCTGGCCCATGCCGCGCAGACTCCCCAGCCGCCGTTGCAATGCTCCAGTGTATTGCCAGAGGGAGTTGGCCGGACGCAGCGCCCCTTTGCCCTCAGTGACTTGTTTATGGGCAATCCAATTCACGAAAAAGACCATGTGGCGGGCTTCTTCGTCGATCAAGGTGTCGAAAATGGTAAACAAAGATTCAGGAATGTAATCCGTTTGGCGGGCAATGCCAAACAGGCCAAAGGCAAAAAACGAGTCGAAACATTCGCCATAGCCAAATTTGACAAATCCGGCTTCCATGTCGGCAGGCATTTTGGGAGCGGGCCGTTCTGGAATTTCAAAACCGTACCGCTGAATCATGTGGGCAATGACGCGACCGTGGCGAGCTTCTTCCTGGGCCTGAAGGGCGATCGCGGCCCGAATTTGGGGATCTTCTACCATATCCGCATAGGTTTGCAGCATCACACCCGCTTTTTGCTCGGTGTAGAGCGCCTCATCCCAAAACGGAATCTTTCGGAGCCGCGCGATCGTTGCTTCATCCAACTCTGGCCAGGGCAGGGTTTCGGGTTCATAGGGCTTATGGCTATCCATAAAGCTCTGGCAGAACAGCGTCTTATGGGCTTCCGAGCCAATTTTCATGTCTTCACTCCACATCCGTATAAAATCACCCTATTGCCTACTGTAAACCACGCTTAACGGAATCAGGCACTTGGGCAAGACATTTGACGCAAGGGTGGCTCAATTCTGGTATCGCACCAAACTCGCTTGGTCAAAACGCAAGCAAAAGGAAAGACTGGATGTATAAGTGAAAATATCAATGAAAAATCTATCTCAACTTTCTAACTTTTTGACAATTTAAGGTTACTTTGATTTGGCCTTGGCGCTGGTCACGTAGGTTTGCGTCGTTGGGGTCACAGGTGGCCAGCGGTTTTATGCCAAAACGCTAAACAGTTTTTGATAAAGTGCTTTAGGGTTCTCCATCTTGCTTTTTGCCTGACCAGATGCCTTTGGGAACTAGGGGTGGGCTTGGATCGGAGCAGAGGAGTAACCCTTTGGAATTGGGCTTTTCTGGCTCCAACCAAGTTGTCCTGATGGCGGTTTTTGCAATGGCTCAGCCTTCTCCCCGTCGTTCCGTGCGGGAACGCTTCAATATTTCCAAATGGGCAATTCTAAATCCCTGGCCCACGATCGCGATTTGGATCGTGGTGATCATTGCTGGGTGTTTTGCCTTTGGCTCGTTGCGCTATGCCCTGTTTCCTGATGTTACGTTTCCGGTGGTGGTGGTGAGTGCGGCCGCCCCGATGACTGCGGCGACGGATACGGAATCGACGCTGACTATCCCAATGGAGGAGGGGTTGCGATCGCTGGAAGGAAAGCCGGGTTTGACGAATCTGCGGTCAACGACTTATCCAGGGCGGGCGATCGTCAGTTTGTCTTTTGAAGTGGGCACCAAGCTAGATGCGGCCAAAACAGCAGTGCAGACGACGCTGGATGATTTGAAGCCCAAACTGCCCAAGGGGGCCACCTACGAAGTCCGGCCCATTAACTTGAATGAGGCGGCGGTGGTGAGTTATGCCATTCAAGCGGCGGGGAAATCTTTGGCCACTTTGACCCAAACGGTGCAGACGGAGGTATTACCGGCGATCGCGGACGTTCCTGGCGTGTTGAAAGTCACCCTGGCAGGGGTTCCGGCCCAGGCCAAAGTGCAACCAGCGCAACCAACTAAATCGGTGGAATTGGCGGTGTTGAAGCCCGGTTCCTCGGCAGTCCGGTTTGATGGCAAAGATGTGTTGGCGGTGGAAGTGGTCAAGCGGAGTGATGCCAATACCTTGGAAGTGGTGCGGCGGGTGGAAGCGGCGATCGCCAAGCTACGGCAAACCAACCCCAACCTGACCCTGACCCTCGCCTCGACCCAGGCGGACTATATCAACGAAGCCACCCATTCCACGATCGAAGCGTTGATTTTGGCGGTGATCCTCTCGGTGGTGTGTATCTATCCCTTTTTGTGGGATTGGAAGGCAACGGTCATTTCGGCCCTGGCTATTCCTACGTCGCTGTGTGGCACGTTCATTGTGATGGCGCTGTTTGGCTATAACCTGGAAACCATTACCCTGTTGGCGGTGGCGTTGGTGGTGGGGATTGTGGTAGACGACGCGATCGTGGATGTGGAAAATATTGCGCGGCACCTGGAAATGGGGGAATCGCCCCGCGACGCGGCAATCCATGCGACGGAGGAAATTGGGTTAACGGTGACGGCCGCGACGTTGACGATCGCCGCTGTCTTTATTCCAGTCGCATTGATGGAAGGGGTGGTTGGTCAGTTTTTCCGGCCTTTTGGACTCACGGTGTCTGCGGCGGTGCTGATTTCTTTATTGGTGGCCCGTACCCTATCGCCCACGCTGGCGGCCTACTGGCTACGATCGCGATCGCCCGCCCCAACGGCCAACCCCGTAGCCACAGCCAGTCAAGGCATGGTGGGATGGTATCGCCAAGCCCTAGCCTGGTCCCTCGACCATCGGGCGATCGTCGCTTTGTTGGCAACCTTGAGCTTTGTTGCGGGTTTAGCGTTGATTCCCTTTATGCCCACGGGGTTTATCCCCAAACTAGACCGGGGCGAATTCAATGTGCGGTTCACTGCGCCCCTGCCCAAAGCGCCCGATCCCGCCACCCTGGCCCGGTTGGCCCAAACCGCCGCCAAGCGTCCCCCCGGTGATGCGATCGCGGGCGGCGGGCCACTGGTCGAGTCGGGGCAAAATCTACCCAAGTTACCATCGGGGGTGAGTCCAGAAGCCCTGGCGGCCAAGCAGTTGCCCAATCTCAACCCCCTGACGGATGCGGTCAAAGTCGCGAAGGAGCTGGAAACAGCGGTATTGCGCTCCAACTCTGTAGCCAGTGTGTTTACCACGGTGGGCACCCGGCAACAACCCAATGCGGGGACAATTTACGTGAAGTTGAAGGGCGATCGCACCCAGACCACCATCGAAGTGCAGGACGAGGTGCGCCAAGCTTTGCCCACTGCTAAGGGCGTAACCACCAGTGTCGAGGATATTCAGTTTGTCGATACTGGGGGCGAAAAACCGTTACAGGTGGAATTGTTGGGGGATGATCCGGTGGCGTTAACGACCGTGGCCAAAGCGGTTAAAAAACGGCTGGAGAAAGAACCGGGCTTTGTGGATGTCAGCGTCAGCGGCGAAGCCAACACCAAAAATTTGATCGTTGAGATCAACCGGGAAAATGGTCTGCAAGTCGCCTATGTCAGCGCCAATCTGGAAGAGGGCATGGCCCTGGGCAAAGCCACCCGCCAAGTGGAAGCGATCGCCAAAAACGAAATCAACCAGCAGCAAGTGGGCGATCGCGTCACCCTGGATCGGGGCAGTGATTCCGCTCGGGTAGATGAAATTTTTGACAGTTTCAAAATCACCCTCGGCCTGTCCACCCTGTCCGTCTTCGTGGTCTTGGTGTTGCTGTTCAAAAACCTGGTCGATCCCTTTGTGGTGGCTCTATCCTTGCCCCTGGCGATCGTTGGGGCGTTGGTTGCGTCCTTGTTGACCCGCAGCGAATTTGGCATGATTTCCATCATCGGTATCATCTTTTTGCTCGGCCTCGACAACAAGAGCGCCATCCTGCTCGTTGATTACATTAACCAACTGCGGCGATCGGGCCTGAGCCGCACCGATGCGATTTTGACTGCTGGCCCCGTCCGGTTGCGGCCCATCCTGATGACCACCGCCGCCACCATTTTAGGGATGCTGCCCATTGCTTTGGGCTTGGGAGCCGGGGCCGAACTCCGCGCCCCGATGGCCATTACCATCATTGGCGGGCTGTTCACATCCACCGTGCTCAGCTTAATTGTTGTCCCGGTGGTGTACGCCCTGCTAGACGACCTCCGCGACTTCACTCAACGCAAATTCAAACGATAACCACACAACCCCCAAATCGGATTGCTAGAATTATGGCTCCAAGCGCGTTTGTTACGGGTGGCACGGGTTTTGTCGGGGCCAACCTGGTGCGGCTCCTGCTCGCTCAGGGCTACACCGTCCGGGCACTCGTTCGCCCCCACAGTCGTCTCAATAATCTTCAGGGTCTACCCGTTGAACTTGTAACTGGCGACTTGAGCGATCGCGACCTGGCACAGCACATGACTGGGTGTAACTATTTGTTTCACGTCGCGGCCCATTATTCTCTCTGGCGCAAGGATCGGGAGGCACTCTACCAATCCAATGTGATGGGTACGCGCAACGTGTTAGCAGCGGCCCGGACAGCAGGGATCGAGCGGACTGTTTACACCAGTTCTGTCGCGGCGATCGGGGTAAAAGAGGGGGGCATTGCCGATGAAACCTATCAGAGTCCAGTCGAACAACTCATCGGAGCCTATAAGCAATCCAAATATTGGGCCGAACAGGAAGCCGTCCAAGCGATCGCCACCGGGCAAGATATCGTGATTGTCAACCCCAGCACCCCCATTGGCCCCTGGGACATCAAACCCACCCCCACCGGCGAGATCATTCTTCGCTTTTTGCGTCGTCAAATGCCGTTTTATCTCAACACAGGGCTTAATCTAGTGCATGTCCAGGATGTTGCCTGGGGGCATCTCTTGGCGCTCCAAACCGGGAAAACGGGCGATCGCTACATCCTGGGCCATCAAAATCTCTCACTCAAAACAATGCTCGATCTACTTGCTGATATCACTAGTTTGCCCAGTCCCCAACGCACTATTCCCGCGTGGATTCCGCTCACCGTCGCCTGGTGCGATGAAACCCTCCTCGCCCCCCTCGGCAAAGCCCCCTCCGTTGCGATCGATAGCGTCCGCATGGCCACCCAACTGATGTATTACAACCCCGCCAAAGCAGTCCAAGAATTAGGACTTCCCCAAACCCCTATTGTTACGGCCTTACAGGATGCCGTAGAGTATTTTGTAAACCACAAGTACGCATAATTTTACAATTGATAGGGGATAGATCGATAAGATTGTGCTTTAACCGTCATCATTCATGGTTATCGCATCAGCCCATTCCATCCCTGTCTAACTCATGTGAGGAGCAACACGTCCAAATGGCAATTCATTTCCAACAGGCCCTTGAGATTGGTAAATACATCGTGGGTCAACGACTCAAAGGGCGCAAGAAATACGCTCTGACCTTAATGTTAGAGCCGCTATTTCGTTGCAATCTCGCGTGTTCGGGGTGTGGCAAAATTCAGCACCCAGCCGAAATCCTAAAACAAAACTTAACCCCAGAGGAATGTTTCGCGGCGGTGGAGGAGTGCGGCGCGCCCGTTGTGGCCATTCCTGGTGGTGAACCGTTGCTGCATCCCCAGATTGACGAGATTGTGCGGGGCTTGGTGGCACGGCGCAAATTTGTTTACCTCTGCACCAATGGGCTGTTGCTGGAAAAGAGCCTGGATAAGTTTGAACCGTCGGCCTATTTCAGCTTTAGTGTGCATCTGGATGGGTTGCGGGAACAGCATGATAAGTGTGTCGATCGCAAGGGTGTCTTTGATACTGCGGTTAAAGCCATCAAAGCGGCAAAAGCACGGGGGTTCCGCGTCACAATCAACACAACGGTTTTTGAAGGGGCTGATCCCAAAGCCATGCAGGAATTTTTCGATTTTGTCTCAACCCTTGGCGTAGACGGCATGATGGTATCTCCGGGCTACAGCTATGATTGGGCACCGGATCAAGATCATTTCTTAAAGCGCGAGCAAACCCGTAGCCTGTTCCGCGAAATTCTAGCTCCTTACAAAGCGGGCAAAAAGAATTGGAATTTTAATCACAATCCACTTTTTCTAGATTTCTTGACTGGTGAAAAGGATTATGAATGTACCCCGTGGGGAATGCCAAGCTACAGCGTTTTAGGTTGGCAAAAGCCTTGCTATTTACTGAATGAAGGCCATTATCAGACCTACAAAGAGTTATTAGCTAATACGGATTGGAGCCAGTATGGCCGGAGCAGCGGCAATCCGAAATGTGCAGATTGTATGGTGCATTGTGGGTATGAACCTACTGCGGCAGAGGATGCAATGAATCCGCAAAATATTACGCGATCGCTGGGTGCAGTCTTCAGCATGAGCCGTTAACTGAGCTAGGGGTAAAGATGGCGATCGCCCGGTCAAATTCCGACGCTGGATTGGGCTGGGGCGATCGTCCACAGATTGTCCCTCACATTGCCCAAATGCCACCCTAATATTTCGTTATGCCTGCTATGATTCCGGCTGGATTTGCCCAAGCCCCTCCTTGAGCAGCATTGCTTCTCGTCACTGCGGCTAACTATATCCCCTAGCTACAGCGTTTTATCGCCCCACCGTGAGCGGGCAGGCAGTTCAGAATCATGATCAAAGTCTTAAGATAATTCACTGATTCTGCCCCGATATTCTGACTAGCAGCTTCAGACTAGATTTAGTAATTCAAAGAACAACAAATGATTATTTCTGCTCATGAAAAACCGTTGCTTTGGATGTAGTTAAAAGTCAAGTTTTGGGCGTATAATGGCGAACTCTATTTGATCTCCATTTCTGGTAAAAAGGTCATTTTGTCCTGACAAAACATGAGGTAGTGTCGGTCTTGAGAAGCCTTTTATTTAACCTTCCAGGGGAATAGTTTACTCAACGTTTATTCATGTTCGGCCATTTATAGCAAGATTTTTTGGAATTGAGAAATTAACGGGTGAAGTTTTACCACAGAGCTTTGAAAGAAGATAGTCTTTTTTCATCTCAAAGCAAACGTATTGATGTATATTTAGTGCCAACCTGGTGTAATAGACTCAGAGGAGTGAATCAATGCAGCTCTGCAAAAGCGCGTTAGAAGTATTGGAGGAAACAAGTCGGACGTTTTTTATTCCGATTAGCCGATTACCCTCCGGACTCCAAGAGGCCGTTGCTTCAGCCTATCTTTGTATGCGGGCAATCGACGAAATTGAAGATCATCCTGACCTGGATAATGCCCTGAAGGCGAAGCTGCTACAAACGATTAGCCTGACGCTGCAAGCTGCTACCCACGAGTTCAAAGCAACGGATTTGGCGATTGCGCTAAACGACTACAAAGGTGTGATCCCCGAAGTGTCTTACCGGGTTGGAGAATGGGCCACCTTAGCGCCCGACACCATTGCACCCCGCGTTTGGGATGCGACCGCCGCCATGTCAGACCGCATGGCCCAGTGGGCATTGACCAACTGGCGTGTGCACACAGAAGCCGACCTCAATCGCTATACCTTCGGGGTGGCCGGGGCTGTGGGGCTGTTGTTGTCAGATTTGTGGGCCTGGTACGACGGCACCCAAACAAACCGTACCCAGGCGATCGGGTTTGGGCGGGGGCTACAGGCCGTGAATATTCTGCGGAATCACTCTGAAGATTTGGCCCGTGGAGTGGAGTTTTTCCCTGACCATTGGACGAATGAGCAAATGCACGCCTACGCTCAGGCTAATCTGGTGTTAGCAGATGCGTATACGGCCGCCTTGCCCTTGGGGCCAGCCCTGGATTTTTGCCGGATTCCCCTTGCTTTGGCCCACGCCACGCTGGATGCGTTATCCCAGGGCGAAGCAAAGCTGAGTCGGGCAATGGTGATGAATTTGGTGAATGAGCTAACCAGTAGTGCCGTTTAGCGACTAAGAGCAAAAGGTTTGAGGGCAATGATCGGGTTAACCTCAGGTTGGGGTGAGCGGGCGATCGCGCCCTCACGGACTGCGGTTGAAAGCCAGCAGCGTGATGCGATCGCCCAGGCAGCAAGCTTGAAGCCCGCTGCTACTCGCCTTCGACCTGAGCCTGATACTCGCTGGCACTCAAGGTATCATCCAGGTCGGTATCATCATCCACCCGTACCTTGATTAGCCAACCATCCCCATAGGGATCATCCGCAATTTGCTCTGGAGCATCAATCAACGGGGTGTTAACCTCAATGACAGTCCCCGTGACTGGCGAATTTAGATCCTCCACAGCTTTGACGGATTCGATCGTGCCAAACTTTTCGCCTTTTTCCACGGCATCGCTTAGCTCTGGCAACTCCAGAAAAACGATATCACCCAACTGATCCACGGCAAAAGCCGAAATGCCAATCGTGGCAATCTCTCCGTCTAGCCGTGCATACTCGTGCGATTCAAGATATTTCAGATCATCTGGATAGTCCAATTCCATAAGTCCTCAAAGTTCGTTCAATGCAAAAACGCGGTAGAGAGTAGGCGAGGCTATTAATTTAGCCCTTATAACACATACCGCAAAAATCCTACTTCGGACGACGATAGAAGGGTTTTTTGACAATTGTGGCCGGATAATTCTTACCCCGGATTTCCACGTCTACGGTTTGGCCCGGTTTGGCATAGGCGGGTGGGACATAGGCCAGGGCGATCGCCACTCCCAAGGTTGGCGATAACGTCCCACTGGTGACAACACCAATCTCCTGCCCTGCCGCCATCACCGGATACCCATGCCGCGCAATGTTGCGGCCTTGCATTTGCAGCCCAACCAGTCGCCGGGGTACCCCTTCGGCCTTTTGGTGTTCCAGGGGCGATCGCCCAATAAAATCCCCCTTATCAGCCAGATGCACCAGCCAGCCCAGCCCCGCTTCCAAGGGTGTGGTGGTCTCATCAATATCCTGGCCGTACAAAGCCATTGCCGCATCCAACCGCAACGTATCCCGGCAACCCAGCCCACAGGGCACCACCCCCAACTCCAGCAGCGATCGCCACAACTGCCTGCCCGTCTCTGGGGCCACCATCACCTCAAACCCATCTTCCCCGGTGTAGCCCGTCCGGGCCAAAAACGCCTCCTGGCCTAAAACCTGCCCCTGCACATGGCCAAAGGCAGGAATTGCACTCAAATCTTCTTTTACCAGGGTTTGCAATTTTGCCACTGCCTCTGGCCCTTGCACCGCAACTAACGCCTGTTCGGTTGAATCATCCTGCAACGTCACCCCCGCCGCCAAATGCGCCAGCATCCAGTCCTTATCCTTTTGGGTCGTGGCCGCATTGACAATCGCCACCCACTGTTGCACCCCATCCGGCTCAGTCCCCTGGTAATAAAAAATCAAATCATCAATAATGCCCCCAGCCTCATTCAGCAACACTGTGTATTGGGCTTGGCCCGGTTGCAAACGGCTCAAATCAGAGGGCACTAACCGCTGTAGCGACTCCAAAACCCCCGTCCCAGAAAACCGAAACTTGCCCATGTGGGAAATGTCGAACATCCCGGCCCCCGTTCGCACCGCCTGATGTTCATGGCTAATGCCAACAAACTGTACTGGCATTTCCCAGCCAGCAAACTCAGTCATACGGGCCTTTTGTTCCAAGGCCAGCGGATACAGCGGTGTACGGGCCAGTAACGTTGAATCTACCGAATTGTGCTCAGCCACAGAATATTCTCAGAACCAGAACATTCTTCATCTTACCGGGCTACTTCCCACTGCCCGCATCTTTCACGGCTTGGACAACAGTGGGGTCGGGTTTAATGTACCGTGACAGAAAATCCCACTCTCTATTAATGCAGACTAATGTCCCCTGGGGCGGCAAAGCGCGTCTAATTTGATTTAAAACGAGTACGCCTTCGCGATCGCCCCCAGAGGTTGCGCTCAATGGCTCAAACTGACATTGGTTTAAGCAAACCTCACGGCAGACAGCAACTCAGGCAGGAACCAGTTATGCCAACAACACAATCAACAATAAAAACCCAAACATGGACATGCCAGAACTCACGAAAAGACCCGTCACGGACTTGTCGGTAACGGTGCTTGCAGCGTATAGGTTAGGAGTTTGAACTTGCATGATATTGACCTCCGTCAATGATGGAACTGAATGCGTTCACGCCCTTGAGTGATGTCACCCAAGACATTCGTTCCCTACTTCTATGTTTCCCACTTTTGACAAAATTTACATACTCCCAATGGGCAATCTGTTGGAACGAGGTAGATCTCCCGATAGTATGAATTTGTCTTTGCCCACGATAGTTAACCCAGCCGATTCTAGCACTTGTTTTGGGCATTAGGGGGCAGGCATTCTAGCGAAAACATAGCCTGTCACGAAACCCAGACACACGCCAGAGAAATGGCCCACCAGGCTAACTTGGGGCGTGAGGATATCAGAAAGCAATTGTAAGACGATGACAATGCCCAGGAGCCGCAAGCGATCGCGAACGGCTTTGGCTTTTTGGTGGTGCCAATTTTGCAGTTGGACTGCGCCTTCCGCCCCCAACATTCCCATGATTGCTCCAGAAGCACCGACGGTAATTTGGTCGGCGGCAAACTGGCATTGCCCACCCCACGGCGACACCCGTAACACTTCAGCCACACTGCCGAGGGCTTGGCCGAGGGGTTGGCACTGGGCTGCAACAATGGTGACGACAAGCATGGAGCCAAGGCCGCTGACGGCGTAACACCAGAAAAATTTGCGATGGCCCAGGGCGGTTTCCACTAGCCCCCCGAAGACGTATAGCCCTAGCATATTGGCAAGAAGGTGGAGCCAGCCATAGTGCAAAAAGTTGGCGGCAATGATGCGCCACCACTCCCCGGCGAGTACCAATTTGGGCACTAGACCGCCCAGCGTCTCCAATACGATTTCGTTTTCGTTGCCACCGATCGCCGTTGCCAGTCCAAACATTGCGAGGTTCGCGGCGATGAGGCTGTAGGTGATGTAGTTTGTGGTAGTTCCTGGCCAGTAGCGTTGGCGATCGCGGGTGGCTTGGCGGAGGGCGTGGTCACTGTGGGCCAAAATTTGGCGGGTGGCAGGAGTCAGCAGGGAGGCGGCAGCGGGCAAGGGATGATCGAGCCGCCATTGAATCGCGTGTTGGAGGGGTGGGTTGGCGCGATCGCGGAGTTCCAATAATTGTTGCTGGGCGCGGGGGGCATTGCCAGCAGCCATATCCGCTGTGGCGAGCCAAAACTGGCGGTTGGGTTCGGGTTCTTGGGCCAGGGGGCCGTCAAACAACTGGCGGACTTGCCAGGTATACCCACAAAAGGCAAAGGCATACAGCCGGATCTGATTGAGCAGCAGCGACGACCGTTGTTGACCCAGTTGGCGCTCAAATTGGGTGACGGCAGCCAAGAGTTGATTGAGCTTGCCCAGTTCCCCCAGCGATCGCACATAGGCCGTTGCCACCAGCCAATCTTTGAACTGTAGGCGTTCTGGCAGGTAGGTTTCGCTCCACTGATACAATTCTGGCCACCGGGCCGCCATGCGATACAACATCACCGTTGCAGTGCGGCCCAGAGCCGTTTGGTGGGTTTGGTGGGGGGCCAGGAGCGCGGTGGCCTGCTCAAACTCGCCTTGCTGGCCCAAAGCAAGCCCTTGCAACAAGTCTGGATATTCCCAAAAACCATCGACCGGATGCAACCAGCGAATCAAACGGGCGATCGCTTCGGCCAGATGATACCGTTCCTGGGCAACGAGGCGAGTAATTTGCAAGGCACCGCCCAACGGCAGCACAACCAACAACACCCAGACAACGCCACTGATCAGCCCTGCCCCATCAGGTATCCAAATAAAGCTCAAGCCCAACACCACCAGCAACACACACGCCACCAGTACCCACCCCCGTGGCATCCGGTGCGCCTGGAGCAAGAGAAAGACCGCAGTGAACAAAACAAGCTGGATCAGAAGAGGATTAAGGCTCATGCAAGTGGGGCGAGGAAGGGGTGGAAGGAGACAAGGCAGCGCTGGAACTGTCTACGATTTTAGGCGGAGGAGGCCGCGATCGCCGTCCAGATGGGCCATAATCCCCACGGGTAAAGCCGCATTGGGGCCATCATGCCCAAAGGGTAACTCCGCCACAATTGGAATCCCCAAGTCAAGCAGGCGATCGCGCAACACCTCCTCCACCGTCAAGCTGGGAATCCCAGACGGCGGCTCGCACTGACTAAAACGCCCAATCGCAATCCCCCGAATGTGCTGGAACCAGCCCCCCAAGCGCCATTGGGTCAACATTCGGTCAATGCGATAGGGCGCTTCTCCCACATCTTCGATCGCCAAAATTGCCCCAGTCAACTCCGGTTGCAAGGGCGTTCCCAATACAGTTGTTGCCACAGTGAGATTCATCGGGAGTAATGGCCCCGTTGCCTGTCCAGAATGCCAGGGGGTGCCCGTCAGCGGCGCGATCGCCCGCCCTTCCACCCAATCAAACAACCGCTGCTGCGACCAGTCCGGTTCTGCGGCCAACGTCGTCAACAAGGGGCCATGCACCCCGGCAATTCCCCTCTGGCTCAAGCTCATCAGCAAACTGGTGATGTCGGAAAAGCCAATTAACCATTTGGGGTCAGCGGCGGGCCAGTGCCAACCTTCCAGCAACCGCGCCCCCCCATACCCGCCCCGCGCACACAGAATACCTCGACAGGCCGGATCAGCCCAAGCGGCAGCCAGTTGCGATCGCCGCTGCTCATCTGACCCTGCCAAATAGCCCCACCGGGCCGCAATCTCGTCTGGCACCACCACCCGGTAGCCCCGCGATCGCCACACCTCGACCCCGGCCTGAAACGCTGTCAACTCGCGCAAAGTCCCACTTGGTGCCACCACCCGCAACTCATCCCCCGGTTGGAGAAACGGCGGCAATTGACAATTTTGCATAAACGCTTTGATCGCCCACAACCCACGACACTCCCCCTAGTGTATCGTTCTCGCTGGCCTGGGTCTGTCCAATCATGTGTAGGTCAAGGCCAATTTTAATCCCGTAAAGCGTAACCTACGCCCCGGATCGTATGAATTAATCGCTTTTCGCCTTTTTCTTCTAACTTAAGCCGGAGATAGCGCACATAGACTTCAATAATGTTGGAATCCCCCATGAAATCATATCCCCACACATGTTCTAAGATTTGGTCACGGGTGAAGACTTGTCGCGGTCGGTTGAGGAGATAATCCAACAAATCGAACTCTTTGGCGGTTAGCTCGATCGCGCGATCGCCCCGTAAAACCTCGCGGGTGCGGCGGTTCAGCCGTAAATCCTCAAATTGCAAAATGTCTTGTTCTTGATCTTCGTTGCGGCGCAGATGGGCACGAATCCGGGCGAGTAGTTCCTCAATGCTGAAGGGTTTAACCACATAGTCATCGGCTCCTGCATCCAACCCAGCCACGCGATCGCTAATCTCATCCCGTGCAGTTAACAAGATGATCGGTACTTTTATCCCCGTTGAGCGCAACCGCCGACACACTTCAACCCCCGTCATTCCCGGCAACATCCAATCCAGAATGACCAAATCGGGCGTAAGTTCGCGGGCTAATGCCAGTCCAGTCATACCATCATGAGCGACCCGAATTTGGTAGCCTTCGCTGGTTAATTCTAGTTGGATAAACCGGGCAAGTTTCTCTTCATCTTCGACTAGCAGAATTTGAACGGTAGGGGGCATATCAGTCTCCTGTACACGAGGGGGCGATGTCACTGAAGATAACAAAGTTTTAGCAACCAGATTTGGCGCAAGATTTTGGAGGTTAGTTCTTGCTACTTCTAGCAAGTTCTGTAGCAGGTAAACCGTGTGTTGAGTTTCGGTTGCGGCAGTTTCTAGGGCAAGACGTTGATTTGTGGTTAAATTGCTACGCCGTAATAGACTTTGAAGATAGCCGTAGATGAGGCTAAGGGGAGTGCGTAGCTCATGGGAGATTTGATTGATCAGTTGAGTTTGGTAGGTGACAAAATTAGCTAGATTGGTTGAGTTTTGCTGCAACCCGATCGCCAAGGGGCGAATTTCAGCGGGAACCTCTTGCCAGCGGAGTTCTGGCTCTTTGGCGGTGGCTGCAAATGGTGAGCGCAAGGCTTGGGCGGCGAGGGCATAAATGGGTGCGAGCGATCGCCCCACCCAGAACCAAACCAGGGCCGCAAAGCCTATCACGAGTCCCGGTAACGCGATCGCGACCAAAAGCCAGGTAGACCGTTGGATGATCCAGGTCGCTGTGACATTTTGCGCCAAATGTAAATAGGTGACATCCTGGGTTTGCCCGGTTGGGGACAAAGCCCTACAGATCACTAACCACTGTTGCCCATCGGTTGCGATCGGTTGAACTTGCTCCGGCGCTAGATGGATGGCCAGGAGCGATCGCTGGGTTGGTTCCGGCAGTCGCGCTAATCCTTGCGAAGCCATCATCATTGAGCCATCGGTTTCCATAATCCAAAGCGGCAAGGAAATCGTGGTATACCGCTGCATCAATTCCTGACTAAACGCAGATGTTTTGGGCTGATCGTGTTCGAGGGGTTGGCTTAGTTGTGTGGCCAGTGCCTTCAGGAATTGCTGATGACTATGGTTAACGAGATAGTTCGCAATTAAACCAGTTCCCAGGATAATTACAACCAGACTTAAGGCAAACAGTAGCGTGACTCTAACAGTGAGGCGCGATCGCATGGAACGACTCGTAACTTCTTCCCAGCAGTTTTTAAGCTGTTGCCATAGCTGATAAATTCGCGATCGCCTTAACCTTAACTGCATTACACTCACATCTCATTGGCATTTCAAATGGGTATAGTAAATCGATTGAAGTGGCTTTTTAAGCCTTGATTGAAACTTAAGATTTATTAATAAATAACTCAGGTTGAATAGATTAAGAACTTAATCAAGCTATCTAAAAATACTGATCTAAGTTAATAAGGCAAACGAATTAAAACTAAGGTTCCAGACTCCTTAGAGGAGATAATTTCAAACTGTCCTCGATGGGCTGCAACAATCCGTTTAACAATAGCTAATCCCAACCCCGTCCCACCAACTTTGGTTGAATAAAAAGGTTTAGTCAAATTTGCGAGCACATCGGGGGGAATAGGTTCGCCGCCGTTATGAATTTGAATTGTGATCTGTTTTGTTGGAGTCGTATCAATGCAACAAGTGACTATTTCAGTGGGGGCGATCGCTTCGCAGGCATTCCGAATCACATTGAGCAACACTTGTTTTAATTTGTCGCGATCGCCCTTGATGACACAGGGACTTGGGGCTGGGTCGAGTTGGATGCGCGATCGCCAGGTGGGTTGTTGGGCCGTCAACGCCGCAATGACAGATTGCATCAGACCATACAGATCGAGTTCAGTAAGCTGTAGAATCTGGGGCTTCGCATAGAGCAAAATTTCTCCCAGCAACCGTTCTAACCGATCCGCCTCATCGGTAGCCAAACTCAGCCGTTCCTGAGCCGTTGCGGGCAATTCCAGCCGTTGAAACGATTTCAAGCCCATCATGACCGTGGTCAGCGGGTTCCGAATCTCGTGGACGATCATGGCCGCAAATTCGCCGATCGCAGCCAGTCGTTCTTGCTCCACCAACTTGGCCTGAGCCAACTGTAACTCCGCTGTGCGGGCAGCAACTTCCGCTTCCAGGCGTTCGTTAAATTGCAATTGCTGCTGATACAAATAATAATTGTCGATCGCCGTGGCGGCCCGTTCGGCAAAGAGTTCCGTCGTTTGCACTTCGGCCTCGGAAAAGTGACGCGGGGCACGATTGAACGAACAAATAGTGCCAATGACAACTCCGTTTTGAGTACGCAGTGGCACCCCCAGATAGGAGCAATAGCCCTCTGGTGCTGCCCCAAAATCGGTACAGGTCGTTGTATCTTCCACGGCCAGCGATCGCCCCAGTTCGATCACAGTGCCCGTCAACGTCCCATGTAAAGCATAAACGTGCTCGCCTGCCCCCATATCCAGGCTACTGGCCAGCACACGCTCTGTGCCATCTTGGCAAAGGGTGACAACTGTCCAATCCAATTTGAGCAGGCCACTTACTCCCTGGGTAATCTGGGCGAGATAGCGATCAAGCTCCAACGAACGGTAACTGAGACTCGCCAAAAACTCCAGCACCCGCTGATAATGTAGCCATTCGTCCTGAGAATTGTCCGAGTGCATAGAGATCGCGATCGCCTGACAACAGACCGACAAAGGATAATCGAGCCATACTGGGGCAGAGAGCGTGGCAGACTCGGTGATTACAGCCCAATTACCTGAATTATCCATGATGTGTTCAAGGGTGCATACAGTATTTGCCGTTCGCTTGGGCGGGCTTTGGCCCCTTGGGCAGTGTTCCAGCCCACCGCAGGATGACCAATTCAATCCCCTGTTTAGTTCAATCTTGACCAGAGCAAGTTTTGTAGGCGAGGAAGGAACGAGCCTGGAGCCAAGCAGAGGGTGAGATTATTTCACCGCCGCAGCGGGAAACTGGGCCACTCGGCCCGTTTGGACGGCCACGATCACGTCGTAGGTCGCGCAGTAGGCAAAGGTGGTGTTGGTGGCTTTGTTGTATAAATTAACGACCATACCAGCGCCGCCCGGTTGCACCCCAAGCGGCTCTAAATCACCAAAGAAAAACCGTCGCAATTGGTCGCCGCTGCCAAATTGCCCTTTTGTTTTCGTAAGCATGGCAATCTTTTGAGTGCTGCTTAACCCGGTGGCATCGTTCATGGTCTGGGCGATCGCGGGAGCCGAAGACAGACCGGAAACAGATGGTACTAAATCGGCGATCGCCACCATCCCAGCCAGCACCATTCCTGTCAAAAGCGATGCAATTTTCATCAACTTAACCCACTAATCATTACGACTTTCAGTATGAGTCGCAGAAGTAAGACCACGCTAAGTTGAGTCTGAAGCAATACACAAGCTGACCTGAGAAAAAATTAGGAATAAACTCAGCAATTTCTCAGTAACACACTAAATCACTCAGTAGATGGTCGTAAATAAATAGAGTTGCTCGTCCTACATTTAATTCAGGCTACCGACTGAATACCCTTTCCGCTTTTCCCGTAACTTTATTATTTGTTTTCATCCCGCAAAAAAGCTAGCAACTCGCGGTTAACTGTTTGGGGCGCTTCTTGTTGCACCCAATGGCCACAATGGGGAATCAACGTCAGTTTGAAGGGGGCAGTCATCAACCGTTCTAAGCCTTGAGTGACGCGGGGGGGCAAAAGGGAATCTTCCTCACCCCACAAAACCAGCGTGGGCACGGTGATGAGGTTGGGGGTGTTGACCCAATCGCGCACCCAGTTCCAGGGGGCCATCATCTGGCGATAGTAGTTGAGGGCCGCAGACAGGACTCCGGGCTTGGCCAGGGCGGATTGGTAGATTTGGGTATGTTCTTTGGAAAATGCACCTTTCCGAATGGCTTGTTCGCGCAAGATGTTTTTTACAAAATCGGCTAAGTTTTGCTGGATTAACCATTCGGGGAGGCCGGGAACTTGGAACCCCACAATATACCAACTGCGCCGTAGTTGGTCGGCGTTGCTCAACATTTCTTGGACAAACCGCTGGACGGGGGCGGCACTGAGCACAACCATCCGGTTGAGGGATTGGGGAAATTTTTGGGCCATGTGCCATGCGATCGCCCCGCCCCAATCGTGGCCGACCAGGTGAGCGCGGGTGTAGCCCAGACCTTCGATCAAGCCCTGGATATCGGCGGCGAGGGTATCCAGGTCGTAGCCTGTGGAGGGTTTGTCGGAATCGTTATAGCCCCGCAGATCTGGCACAACGACTTTGAAATGGCGGGCTAGGGCGGGAATTTGGTAGCGCCAAGAGTACCAAAATTCGGGGAAGCCGTGTAATAAAATCACCAGTTCCCCTTCTCCTTGGGTGACGCAATGGAGGCGAATGCGATTCGTTTCGATGAAATGATGTTGCCATTCAGTCAGGCTTAGGGCGGTCATAGGGCGCGTGTCAGTCCGGCGCATCCGGTCAGGTAATTATGATGAGGCAAAATGATGGGTTTGTATCCCTCATTACTTCAATGTACCGCAAGAGCGATCGCCCAGAACGCCTGTTTACCGAATCTAATGCGGCGGCTTTAGGGGCGGTTAGTCCCACCGGAGGCATGGCTTCTTGCGCCAGGATGAATCATTCCGCAATGCCGAAAGCTAATATTTGATTGTAAAGGAAAATTAATTTTTGCTATCTGTTCTGCCTAAAAATTAAGCCAGGTCAACGAAGGTTCAACCATCTCAAAAAAGCGTGGGTTAGCCCCGGAAGCAATCAGGGTTTTTGTTACCGCGATCGCTAGGATTGTCAGCCAAACTGGGCACTATAGCAATAAGATGAATGGGGGTTTGTGTTTTCCCGTTTTAAGGAGGGTGTGGTAATGTCCCTAGAAAGTGCAAGTCGGTTTTTGGAGGCGGCAGCACACAACAAAGAACTGCGCGATCATTTTGACACTGTGCGATCGCCTGAAGAATTTTTGACCATGATTCAAAAGTTGGGCTATAGCTTCACCACCGAAGAACTGATGACCTTGGCCCGTGAACAAAGCCAGGGGGTCAATGTCCGCCGCAACACGGGCGTTTGGAAATGGCTGCGGAGTATTAATTGGGTGTAGCCTAGCCAATTGAGCAGCTTGGGCAAACTACAAAGATCCTGAGCTGTTCGCCAGATCAGATTGCGTTGTTCGCTGGGTCGCGCTAGAGTCAAGGGCGTTCCTCTGGGAAATGGGTTCATGGGTTTTTATCGAGTTTTGGCAACGGCGGCGGTGTTGACGGGCCTGGTGGGGGTTTCCGTTTTTGGCCCAGCCCAGCCCACGGCGGCGCAAACTGAGGCGTTGACCCCCAATGAAAACTTAGTCGTTGAAGGCATTCCACCGATTCCGGCAGCGTTGGTAGAAAGTGTGCGGCGGTATACGGAATTTCGGGGCGCAGCGATTAGTGATTGGCACCCGACGAAGCGGGAAATGTTGATCTCAACTCGGTTTGGCAACATTGCTCAAATTCATCAGGTGCGATCGCCCCTGGGAATGCGAAAACAACTCACCTTTTTTACCGAACAGCCCTCTGGGGCAACGTTTCAGCCCAAGCAAGGCAATTATTTTGTGTTCAGCAAGGACACGGGCGGTAATGAGTTTGCCCAGAACTATCGCTATGACCTGGCGACGGGGGATGTCACCTTGCTGACGGATGGCAAATCCCGGAACAGTCGCGGCATCTGGGCCAATGGGGGCGATCGCATGGCTTATACCTCCACCCGCCGCACGGGCAAAGACAGTGATATTTATGTGATTAATCCACTTAACCCGGCTTCCAATCGGCTGTTGTTGGCGGTGGAGGGGGGCGGCTGGGGGCCGTTGGACTGGTCGCCGGACGATCGCCAATTGCTGGTGTTGCAATACGTTTCGATCAATGAAAGTTATGTGTGGCTGGTGGATACGACCACGGGCCAAAAAACTCTTCTGACTCCCAAAAACCAGGGCGAACCTATTTCTTATCAAGGAGCCGCTTTCAGCAAAGATGGGAAAGGCTTGTATGTGATCAGCGATCGCGAATCAGAATTTCAGCGCCTTGCCTACTTTGACCTGGCCACCCAAACCTACACCGACCTCACCCGTGACATTCCCTGGGATGTCGATGACTTTGCCCTGTCTGATGATGGCAAACACCTCGCCTTTGTCACCAACGAAGATGGCATTAGTGTTTTGCGCCTGCTCGATACCCAAACCCGCCAGTTCCAACCCATGCCCAAACTGCCCAACGGCTCAATGGGAGGGTTGCAATGGCATCCGAATAACCAGGACTTGGGTTTTACCCTGACGACGGCCCGCTCCAGTACAGATGTGTATGCCTTCAACCGGACGACCAAGGCGTTGCAACGGTGGACAGAAAGTGAAACCGGGGGCCTCAATATCGACACCTTTACCGATGCCGAACTGGTGCGTTGGCCCAGTTTTGACGACAAAATGATTTCTGGTTTGCTCTACCGTCCGGCGAAACGGTTCACGGGCAAGCGTCCGGTGATTATCAACATTCATGGTGGCCCGGAAGGTCAATCTCGTCCGGTGTTCTTGGGGCGCAATAACTATTATTTGAATGAGTTAGGTGTGGCGTTGTTGTATCCCAATGTGCGCGGCTCCACGGGCTATGGCAAAGGTTTTTTGAAGCTGGATAATGGTTATTTGCGGGAGGATTCGGTTAAAGATATTGGGGCGTTGTTGGATTGGATTGCAACGCAGCCGGATTTGGATGCCGATCGCGTGTTGGTGACGGGGGGCAGCTATGGCGGCTATATGTCTTTGGCGGTGGCGACGAAGTATAGCGATCGCATCCGGGGCGCAATTAACATTGTGGGCATTTCTAATTTTGTCTCGTTTTTAGAGCGGACTGAGGGCTATCGGCGGGATTTACGACGGGTGGAATATGGAGATGAGCGCGACCCCAAAATGCGGGAATTTTTGCTGAAGATTTCGCCGCTCAATAATGCCGACAAAATTACGAAACCGCTCTTTGTGGTGCATGGCAAGAACGATCCACGGGTGCCGCTGAATGAGGCAGAGCAGATTGTGGCCACAGTGCGAAAAAACGGTACGCCGGTTTGGTATCTGGTGGCAAAAAACGAAGGGCATGGATTTGCCAAAAAAGAGAATGCGGATTTCCAGTTTTATGCCACGGTGATGTTTGTGCGGCAAGTGCTGTTGGATGCGGCCCCGGTGCCTCGCTAGGGCTTCAATTCGATCGCGATCGCGGTGCGGAGAGGCTAGAGTAGGAGGAGCAATCCCAGTAGCACGATTTCCATTCATCCAGAGCGTTATGACCAGCGAAAACCAGGAGCGATCGATTACCGCCGAGTTAAAACTACAAGCCTTGATTTTGGGTGGGTTTGTGGCGTTGGCTTGGGGGTTGGAACTGTTCGACATCTTTGTGCTGAAAAGTGGCTTGCCACGAGGCCGCCTCAGTGGTTTGGATCAATATGGCATCATTCCCCGCAATTTAATCGGCTTACGGGGGATTTTATTTGCGCCGTTTCTGCACGGTGGGTTGGGCCATCTCATTGGCAATACGATTCCGTTTTTGGTGCTGGGTTGGTTGGTGATGTTGCGAGAAACCAGCGATTTTTTGGTGGTTAGTGTGCTGTCGGCGTTGGTGGGTGGTTTGGGGACTTGGATTTTTGGCTCGACTGGTGTCCACATTGGGGCCAGTGGGGTCATTTTTGGCTATTTGGGTTACTTATTGACGCGGGGCTATTTTGAACGCAGTGCCCTGGCGATCGCGATGTCGTTGTTTGTGGCAACGCTGTATGGCAGTTTGATCTGGGGGGTCTTGCCGTTGCAACAGGGCATTTCCTGGGAGGGCCATTTGTTTGGGTTCCTGGGTGGCATTTTGTCGGCTAAATTGTTGGCGGGCGATCGCCGCTTCAAAGGAGGGTGAGCCGTTGACGCAGGCCATCATTATTGGGTGTGGGTATGTGGGCAAAGCAGTGGCCCAAAGTTGGCGATCGCAGTTTACGGTGACGGCAACAACGACTTCGGTGCCGCGCTTGGCTGAGTTGGAACAAGTGGCTGATCGGGCGGTGCTGTGGCGGGGGGATGATGCCGCCAGTCTGCGATCGCTCTTGCAGGATCAAACGGTGGTGCTGCTCTCGGTGGGTGCGCCCAATGCGGAGGCTTACGAAGCGACCTACCTCCAGACAGCAAAAACCCTGATTTCTGTGCTGCCAGAGGTGCCCTCGGTGCAACAGGTGATCTATACCGGGAGCTATGCAGTATATGGCGATCGTGGGGGGGCATGGGTCGATGAAACTACGCCCGTGGCTCCGGCTAATCGCAATGGCGAAATTTTGGCAATGACGGAGCAGGTTTTGTTGTCTGCCAGCGATCGCTGTGCGGTCTGTGTATTACGCCTGGGGGGAATTTATGGCCCCGGTCGGGAACTGGCAAAAATCTACGGTCGTGTTGCGGGAACAACGCGCCCCGGCAATGGCACAGATGCCGCGAACTGGGTGCATTTGGCCGATATTGTGGGGGCGATCGCCTTTGCGGCCCAGCACCGCCTCGCCGGAATTTATAACCTGCTTGGCACGGTGCCCCTCACCACGGGCGAACTCCTGCACCAAGTTTTGGCGGCGCATAATCTACCCCCTGTCACCTGGGATGCGACCCAAACCAGTCTCCGTCCCTACAATGCCCGTGTTTCTAACCAAAAATTGCGGGATGCGGGTTACTCGTTTGCCTACCCAGAGATTCAAATTCACGCCTGATTGCCTGGGGCACCGACTGCCGGGATGGCGGAACTGCGCCCTATGATGGAAAGTAGCAGAATAGGCGATCGCAACAGTTGGCGGTTGGCTCTTCTGGCCCCGCGCAAAGGATTCAAGGTGACTCATGGCCGTAACTACCCAAACCCTATTCCAGTGGAAACAACAAGGACGGGCGATCGTCGCGCTGACGGCCTGGGACTATGCTCTGGCAACAATTTTGGATGAGGCGGGAGCCGATCTGTTGCTGGTGGGCGACTCTCTCGCAATGGTAGCGCTGGGCTATGCCACGACCCTGCCCGTGACCCTGGATGACATGATCCACCACGCAAAAGCAGTGCGGCGGGGAGTCCAGCGGGCCTTGCTAGTGTGCGATTTGCCGTTTATGAGCTATCAGGAAAGTGTGACCCAGGCGGTGCAATCCTCTGGCCGTTTGCTGAAAGAGGCGGGGGTGCAAGCGGTCAAGCTAGAAGGCGGCAATGAAATCGCGATCGCGACAACGGCCCGGTTGGTGGAAATCGGAATTCCGGTCATGGGGCACGTTGGGCTAACGCCGCAATCGGTGCATCAGCTTGGGTATCGGCAACAAGGCAAGACTACGGAAGCAGGAGAGCGGATTTTGGCTGAAGCGATCGCCCTCCAAGATGCAGGAGCTTTCGCGATCGTGCTGGAGCACATTCCGAGCCAACTCGCCAGCCAAATTACTCAAAAGTTACGGATTCCAACCATCGGTATCGGCGCAGGAACCCATTGCGATGGGCAGGTCTTGGTAACGGCAGACTTTTTAGGCCTCACCCAACGGCAACCCCCCTTCGCCAAAGCCTACGCGAATCTCCGGGAAACGATTGTGGGTGCGGTTCATACCTATATCCATGAAGTGAACGCCCACGAATTTCCGGCAGAGTAGGAAACGGTTGGGTTGCAAGGGGGAGATCGCCAAGGGTTTAGGGATAACTAAATATAGCTTGAGGCAGACCGCTACTGGCTTGGCTCAGGAATGGCGCGATCGCGGGCTGTATTTGCTCCCGTGGTTGCATAATTGCCGAGTTGAGTCGTAAGGGTGGGGAGGGTGCGCGTGGCAAGTTTAACGATTTCTGTACTCCCCCCCAAGGATCTGTCCTATGCAAGAGTTGGCCTGGATTGTTGGCACCATTTTGGCGATCGCGGCATTGACCAAAATTTCTCCCTACTTCACCACCTGCCAACGGTTACGCCGCATTTACCTTCAATATCCAGAATACAAACCCGTTGCAACGGATGCAGTGCCCGAAGCAACAAGAACTTTGCTTGATTTATGTATTGCTGAACTGAATACGTTTGGCTTTCAGGTTTGTACTTATCTCCGAACTAAATCAATCGCGCAGTTGCCGATTTTTGATAAATGGGAAGTTTTACTCCACAATCCAGAGGTCGGGGCTTATGCGATCGCCTCTCTGAGCCGACCAACCACTCCCTACTATCCCTTCACAGTTGATTTTTATTCCGTGTTTCGCGATCGCACGTTGCTGATTACGATTAATGGCGAACAGCATGGCTTATTAACAGAACACATGCCCGATACTGTCATCCAAGATTTCTATACCGCTAGTCGCACTGAACAGTGGCAAAGGCATTTAGGAACAATGCGAGAGTTGCAAACAGAAAAAACGCTGTGTTCGCTGAAACCCACTCAGTTTTTACAAGCATTAACTGCTAATACTTCTAATGATATTGATACCTTGGTGGCCGCTGGTTTAATTCGTCCGGTTGTAGGCACACCATTTTTTCAGCGCCGGTGGTCAGTGGCTTGGCAACAAACCCGCAGACTTTATCAGGGTAATGCTAAAATGTCGCCGATGTTGCAGCAAATCGCCCAACAGGCCAAGGCTGATCCTTCAGCGTTAATCGAAATTCCCTTAGATTTGGAAGTCGAGAATTTCTACTTTCGGCAAGCAATTGAAGCAAGTGGAAAAGGCCCGCGATCGCAGGTAATTGGGGTATTACTCATTAGTCTGATTTTGTTTGCATTGTCCTTTTCCTTCAGTGTCAATCTCTCTAGCGTACTGATTTTAGTTGGGGTGGTATTATTTCATGAATTGGGCCACTGGGGGGCGATGCGATGGTTTGGTTATCAAGATACATCAATCTTTTTTCTGCCCTTTTTTGGGGCGGCGGCCAGTGGAAAAAAAGATAATGCTAGCCTATCAGAAAAATTTTGGGTGCTCTTAGCAGGGCCATTGCCCGGTCTATTGTTGGGCCTGATATTGCTTGTTATTTTTGGTTATATACAAGGGGAAAGCTTTTGGAATTGGGGGCGATCGCTCACCGGGCCGCAAGAACTGGTTTTGACGTTGCTGTTATTAAATGGGTTTAATTTATTGCCCATTTATCCCCTGGATGGGGGCAAAATCGCCCATTTACTCTTATTTTCTCGGTTTGCCTATGCGGAGGTGGTGTTTAAGCTTTTTGCGATCGCGTTGTTGCTAATTCTCAGTACCCAATTTCGGCCGCTAATCACGCTAGCAATTTTAGTGGCGATTCCAATGTTATTTGAGTTTCGTTTGGCGAAGTTGGATGCCAAGTTGCGGCGATCGCAGGCTAGTGTACCCGGCGATCGGGATGGTTTAGTCAAGCAGATTTTACACCTATTGCAAGGGGAAGAATTTCGGAAATTAGCATTTAATACGCGCAACTATATGACAAAGGAACTGCTGGAGCGTCAGCAAACAGCCGCTGCTAAGTGGAGCACTCGCTTTGGCTTGTTGACGTTATATCTGGGTTGTTTGATGGGCAGTGTGGTGGCTCCGGTGGGCCTTGGGGCAAAGTCTTTGCTGGCAAATCGCGGTGACAGTCTGGCAGAGCGACAGGCGGAAATCATCAAAAGTGTGCGGGAGGAGTCTCAGGCCAAGCATGAGGCGCAAATTGGGCAGGCCACGGCGACCATTCAACGCAATCCACGGGATGTCCCAGCGTATTTACGGCGGGCTGAAGCACGGCAAAGTTTGTGGTACGGCGATTTGATGGGTGGCGCTGAAACGGAGCGGCCTGAATTGCTAACAGCGGCTTTGGCTGATTATAACGAGGTGTTACGGCTCCAGCCGCGCAATGCAGCGGTTTATGCCCAACGGGCGATGCTCCGGCAGGCGGAACTGGAAGATATGCAGGGCGCTTTTGCTGACTACTCTGAAGCCATTCGCCTGGGGGGCGGCAATTTCCAACTCTATAGCCAGCGGGCTTATGTGCGGCAACGGTTGGGCGATCGCCGGGGGGCGATCGGGGACTACACTCAGGCTTTGCGGCTGCAACCAAAGTGGGCGGGTGGCTACCTGAATCGGGGGCAGTTGCAGTTGGAACTGCGGCAATACCGGGCTGCCGCACAGGATGCGGCCCAGGCGATCGCCCTTGAACCTGACTATCCTGAGGCGCAAGCGTTACGGCAGGAGGCTTTGGCCCAACTAAACAAGCCCCAAACCAAGCCCGCGATCGCACCTACAGCACGGAAAGGGGCGACCTCAGGGAAATAATGGGTTTGGGGTGTTGGGGCTGTGGGGTCAGCGCACGGCGCTTTCGTTGACGGTCAAGGTTTTAGCGGTGGCATCCAGGGTGGCGGTAGCACCGATGGGGAGGACGGCGTTTTCGCGAACGTGCCCAAACATGAGGTTATACAGGGTGGGTTTGCCCAGGGCTTCAAAGCGATCGCGCAGGACGTTTTCTAAGCTAATGGTTTGAAAAAAGGAAGCTTGGTATTCCTTGGGATAACAATCGACAAAGCGCCCTAGAGCAATGCCAGCGGCGGCTTGCAGTTTTCCGGCTAGCCACAGTTGGGTCAACATGCGGTCAATGCGATAGGGTTCTTCACCAATGTCTTCTAAAAATAAGATTTTGCCACGGGTGTCGGGTTCAAAGGGGGTGCCGATGAGGTTGGTGACGAGGGTGAGGTTGCCGCCGATCAATTGGCCAGTGGCTTTGCCGGGGACAATGGTGATCAGGCGGTTGGTGCGTTCGACGGTGTTGGGGTCGCTGGGGGGGGGTTGGGCGATCGCGCCGAGGGTTTGGGGGGTCATGATGGCGCGGCGGAAGTGTTCGCGGGCGTAGTCGCCGACTCCGGTGAGACCAGAGGAACCGTGAAAGGTAATCAGGCCGGTTTTTTGGTGGATGCCGATGAGGAGAGCGGTGATGTCGCTGTGGCCAACGATGACTTTGGGCGATCGCTGGATTTGGGCATAGTCCAGAAAGGGCAAAATGCGGCTGCATCCATAGCCCCCGGAGAAGGTGACGATCCCGCGAATGTCGGGGCGGCGGAACATTTCGTTCACATCGGCGGCTCGTTGTGCGTCTGATCCGGCGAGGTATCCGTTTTGGGCAGTGATGTTGCGGCTCAATTCTACTTTGAAGCCGTAGAGTTCCATCGTCTCTTTGGCGATGAGCAGTTCTTCCGGTTCGTAGACGTTGCTGGCGGGGGCCACCATCCCGACGCGATCGCCAGGGCGCAAAACGGGGGGTTTGAGGCTGGGGGTAGCTTGGGCGATCGCCTGCTTACCGCCCAAAGCCAGGGGGAGCGAGGCCGCTGCAATCCCTCCCTGAATAAAACGGCGGCGCGAAAGAAAAGAATGCAATGCCGATTTCATAACCAAGCCTACACAGCAACCTGTGTTAGTTATACTCGATCGGCTGCACCTTGGGGGCTACTGCATTTTTCGGCCAAGCATCCAGGGCGGCGTAAGCTTTAGCGCTGGCCAGCTAAGAGGGTCTGGGTTTGGTGAATCAGTTGGGCGTAGGTTTCGCTGGGGCGATCGCCGAGGTGATCTTCGGCAAGGCGATCGCTGCCCTGGGCAAAGTCAATTGTGAACAACCCAAAGCGCGGGGTATACGATCCCCATTCGTAGTTATCCGTCAGCGACCAGTGGAAATAACCCAGTAAAGGAACTTGCTCTTGCAACAGACGTTGAACTTGTTGGACGTGGGCTTGCAGAAAGGTACTGCGCCGAATTTGATCGCGGCGATGGGAGGCTTCGCTGTTGTCGGGTTTACGGCGGAGTGCCATGCCGTTCTCGGCAATCATCACGGGACATTGCGATCGCCCCACCACGTCACCAAAGATGCGGGCATAATATTGACAAAAGAAATGGAGTCCTTCGGGGAGACACCGCCAATCCCACCATTTACTCGTAATGCCACTCATGATCCAACCTCGGAAATCTTTAATCTCGAACTCAAAATCAGAGAAAGAAGGAATCCGAAAGGTATGAGCAATAAATGGATCGTAATAATCAATCGGGATGAAATCAAAGACTTGCGATCGGGGGGAAGCTTCCAACTCGCTGAGACAGTATTCCAGGTTTTGTACCGTGAAACTGCGCCGCCCTAACCAATGGCTAAAGCGTTGAAACAACTGTCCCGCTCGGTAGGGTAAATCGCGCTGAAAGGGTAAATTAGTCGCTTGCAAAGCAGATTTAAGTTGCTGTTCTCCGGCAGCGGTGTAATCTTTCCACTGGCTAAACTTGACTTCTCGTTGCCGCACACTCAGCAAGTCCCAGACCAGTTGTTCTGACCAATACAAATCACTGCAATAGGTATTGAGTGAAACATGGGGAGTTTCCCATCCTTCGGCCTGGTACAGATCGTGGATGACGTTATAGGCGCGGATGTGGGCACCCAGGAGATGGCTGTAGGCTTTGACGGCGGCTCCTACGCCTCGGCTATCGGTGGGAAACATCCCATTCAGGTAAGTATTGGGAATCAAAATATTGGGTTCGTTGACGGTGATATACCAACGAATAGGTGGCAATTGATAATGTTCAGTTAAGCGGCGATTGATATGGCGAACGGCAGTCTGCACATAGTCAATAAAGTAGTCTACGGTGGTTTCGGAGAGCCATGCATCAATCCCTAACCAGGCTGGATGGGTGAAATGATGCAAAGTTACCAATGGCTCTAATCCATGTTGCCGACAGGCCGCGATGCGATCGCCATAAGCAGTTAGCGCAGCAAAGTCAAAGTCGGGTGCAGTGGTAGCTTTGGTGCTGGTGGAGGGTTGAATCCGTGCCCACTCCAAACCGAGCCGAAACCCATTTACGCCCATGTGTTGACAGCGTTGAAAGTCTTCGGTGTACCGAGTCCAAAACTCAGCAGCGGCCCCGGTTGGCATGACGCTGCCGTGGTGTTCTGCCCGATACCAATTATTTTTGGGATCGTTTGGGCCGTTAAAGCCGCCTTCACTTTGATATCCAGAAGTGGAAACCCCCCACAAAAAAGAATGCTGATTGGAGGTGGTCTGGACTTGATTATTCAACAATGCTGACATGATCCTCTTGTTGTTGCTGATGAATAGTGTCGATCGCGAGTTCGGGGCCTACTTCTGTGACGACAACCGTTTCCTGAATGGTTGTTTGGGTTTTGGTGTGGGTGTGGGCTGGGGCTTTCAGTTGTTCGCGGGTCTGGATATCCGCCACGATTTTTTCGGCGATCGCCAGGGCCGCTTGGGGCCGACCCAATTCCAGCGCCGATTGACTCATCTGAACCAGGCGATCGGGATGCTCCAACAGGTATTGCACGGCTGGGGCGACCATTTCGAGCAAGCGCAATTGCACTCCGGCCCCTGCTGCCGCAATGACATCGGCATTTTGTTCTTCCTGACCGGGAATCGGATCGACAAGCACCATCGGCGTACCCCGCGCCAAAATTTCGCTAGTAATTAAACCGCCTGCTTTGGTAATGACGAGATCGCTGGCAACTACGATGTCGTCTACATAATCGATTAAGTCTAATTTTTGGAGTTTCACTTGGGGGCCGTGGGTCAGGTCTTCCAGGATGTCGTTTAGTTTTTCGTTCCGGCCTGCGACGACAACTAAGGTCAGTTGCATTGGCAGCATCAGCAAATCTTTGACGATCGCCCGAACTCGCTTGGGTGTCAGTCCCCCCCCAAACAACGTCACCACGGGATGGTCAACGGGCAAAGAGCGGCGTTGGCGGGCTTCGGCTTGGGCTTTTTGTTGCATAATTTCTAGCTTAACGGGAATCCCGGTGACGTGCAGGACTCCGCGATCGACCCCGCGTTGCTCCAACAAGCTGGCACTGAGCTGGTTCGGCAAAAAGTAGCCCGCTACCCCATAGTTAATCCAGGTGCTATGGGCGATGACATCGGTAATGACGACGTATTGGGGTTTAGAAATCTGGTCTTCTTGTTCGAGTAATTGCAACAACCGACTTGGAATCTGTTGCACACAAATAATGGCATCGGGATCAAGGTCTTGGACGTATTGCCCCAATTCTTTGAAGAAAGGCCGTTCGAGTTTGGCCCAGACCAAGTTGCTGTCCAAGGAGCGATCGAGGTCATCAATGTCGCTGCCTTCGTAAAAAGCTTTGTAGAGTTGGGGAACTCGTTCACTGAGTTGTTTGTAGGCTTGGGTAATGGTGTTGCGATACAGCGAGTTGGCGTAGGCGAGGGCATCTTCGCAAAAGACTTCGACTTCTGGGGGCAAGATCTGGTGTAATGCGGCTTCTAGGGCTTTGGCAGCGTTTAAGTGGCCTGCGCCTAGGGAGGCATGAAGGATGAGAATCCGTTTCATAGATTGAGTGGGTGATTGAGATAGAAGCAACAAGGATAGAGGCGAGGGATAGTAAACAGCGAACTACAACATTTGTTTACAATTGAGAATAGAGCGATACAGGAATTGTAGAAATGACCGATACAAAGAATTCGTTTGAAGTTAACAAGACGGAAGCTGAATGGCAGCAAATTCTGTCGCCAGAACAGTTTCGGGTGTTGCGTAAACATGGCACGGAACGCGCAGGGACTAGCCCCTTAGATAAAGTGTATGACGCGGGTACGTATCAGTGTGCGGGGTGTGGTCAATCATTATTTACTGCTGAAACTAAGTTTAACAGTGGCACAGGTTGGCCGAGTTTCTATGCGCCGCTTGAGGGAGCCGTGGATACGACGATTGACAGATCCTTTTTTATGACGCGGACAGAGGTGCACTGTAGTCGCTGTGGGGGGCATTTGGGCCATGTTTTTAATGATGGGCCTGCGCCAACGGGGTTGCGGTATTGCATGAATGGGGTGTCGATGGAGTTTGTGCCGGAGCAGTCTGAGGCTTAGGGGTTTGATGACCTGGGGGCGCGATCGCCCACCCACTGCGATCGCGTCTGCTGGGGGCTGGAAACCACGAAAAAAACGCCTGGAGCGATCGCCCAAGCGTTGTATTGATGAGATGGGAAAGATAAACGATTGGGGCAGCTGGCAGGGGCCATGCCTAGGCAATTTCAGGCGGTTTTACCGATGCCGAGTTGGTGATGGCTGGATTCTAAGTTTCCCCATAGTTGTTTGATTTGTTGATAGGACTCTTCAGGGGAAAGCTTGCCGTTTGTTTCCAAGCAACTGATGTAGGAAACTTTTTGGGCAAACTCTTGCAGGTTGGCATTAAACATCAGATTTTCTGGCTTTACGTCGCCACGATACCGCGATCGCGGTGTGGTAAATTCACTTGCCCGCATTTTATTTTCCTCCTGAATCAAAAAGCCTCTTTTACCAGAGGTTGTAAACCATAACAACGTTTTTAACGACGGCACAGGGATGAGTCGGTTGTGTTCTTCGAGGGTTTGGGCCTCTAGATGTACCGCTCTTAACCTTAAGTTAACCTAAGTTCTCCCGCTGTGTGAATGGTTGCAGCGAAAAATTAACTTGGCATGGGGCTTTGTTGTGGATAAGTTAAGGTGCTGGCCTTGGTCTTGACAATGGCAAAATGCTTTTTAGTGAACCGTGGGGACAAAGGGCTGGTGTTTAGCGGGGTGGCGGGGTGAGATTGGTTGGCTGGTTCAAGGCTGGCCAGCCTTTACCCTGACGGTGGGGGCGATCGCGATGTTATCCCAACGGTCGAGGTTCTACTATTTGACTTAACGTTCTCGGTGCTTTGTCCATGAAACGACTGCTTTCGCTGTTGGTCAGCCTGCTCATTTTGGCGTTGATTTATTGGAAGGTTGACTTGAAAAGTTTGTGGCAAGTGTTCCGGCAATGCAATGGCGGTTGGATGGTGGTCAGTTTGGGGATGGTGGTGCCGATCACGCTGATGACGGCGTGGCGGTTGCAACAGTTGATGCCGCCTCGTCAGTCAACTGTTGAGGCGGGGGCGTTGGAGGTGACTCCTAGGGGGTTATCTTTGGTTGAAGCGAATCGGCTGATTTTGGCGGCGAGTACGTTGAATATGGTGTTGCCGTCCAAGATGGGGGATATTGCGAAGGCTTATTTTATGCAGCAACGGGGCCATTTGGCGGGTTCGCTGGCGTTGTCGTTGGTGATTTTTGAGAAGACTTGCGATATGTTGTCGCTGTTGGTGTGGTGTGGGTTTGGGTTGGTGCTTTATCCCTACAAGGATGGGTTGTTTTGGGGGATGACGGGGGGCGTGGTTGGGGGGTTGGTTTTTGGGGGGGCGTTGCTGGGTTCGCGATCTCTGGCCCAGGCTTTTTTCTATACGGCCCAGGCGATCGCCCCCAAATCGCTGCGGGCTAAATTGGCGCGGTTTCAAACGGCTTGGCGCGAGATGCATGATTACTTTTGGCACAATCGGGCGCAACTGTTGACCGTGGCGGCAACGTCGATTTTTATTTGGTTTTTGCATCTGTTACAAATCTGGTTTTTTATTTTGGCGCTGAATGCATGGGCACCATTGCTGGCCAATTTGGCGCTGTCGCCACTGGCGATTTTGGCAGGTTTGTTGCCGCTGACTTTTGCGGGGGTGGGAACGCGGGATGCGGCGTTGATTCTGTTTTATCGGCCTTATTTTGATGGGGCGACGGCGGCGGCTTTGGGGATCTTGTGTACCTCGCGGTATTTGATGCCCGCGATCGCGGGGTTGCCGTTTTTGGGCCAATATTTGACTAATTTGCGTCAGATCAAAAAACAAATGGGGCGAGTTTAACGTAATATCGCTTCATTATCTGCCGGAAATCTCATGGCTACGCTTCCTTTGCCTTCGGTTTTGCCTCTGGGGCGATCGCCCAAGCCGTCTCGTGCTCAAACGGTGTTTTGGTTGGGCCTCAGTTTGGCGATCGCGGCGCTGCTTGGCCTTATGCAAATGCAAAAAGCCTTTGGGGCGGAATATGTGGTGCAGGATGATGTCCGGCAACATGTGTTTTGGATGCAGCGGTTTCTTGATCCGGCGCTGTTTCCCAATGACTTGATTGCGGATTATTTTCAATCGGTTGCGCCGTGGGGATACACCACGTTGTATCAACTGGCGGCGGCGGTGGGGCTTGATCCGGCCTGGTTCAATAAGATTTTGCCGATTTTCCTGTGGCTGATCACGACGGCCTATTGTTTTGGGGCGACGCTGCAAATTTTGCCGGTGCCGGTAGCGGGGTTTTTGGCGGCCACTTTGCTGAATTTTAGTACGTTTCAGGCGGATGATATTTTGTCGGCTACGCCGCGAGCGTTTACCTATCCGCTGTTTGTGGCGTTTGTATATTACTTGTTGAAGCGATCGCTGGTGCCCTGTTGGATTGCAATCGGGCTGCTGGGGGTGTTTTATCCCCAAATGATGCTGGTGGCGGCGGGGGTGTTGGGGGTGCGGTTGGTGCGGTGGCGGGGAGGGCGACCGCAGTTGCAGGGCGATCGCCACGATTGGGTGCTTTCTGGCGGCGGAATCGGCCTTGCTGCGGTTCTGAGTGGGTTTTACCTGCTGGGTGGGGCAAACGAATTTGGCCCGGTGCTCTCGGTGGCGGAGGCGAAGCAAATGCCTGAGTTTTGGGGGGATGGCCGGACTGCGTTTTTTACTGATAACCCGTTTGACTACTGGCTGCTGGGCGCTCGGAGTGGGTTGTTGCCCCGGCTATCGCGGATTATGAAGCCCCTGGTGATTCTGACGGGGCTGGGGCTGCCGAGGTTGCTCCGATCGCCGGATCGGTGGCCATTGGGCCATTGGGTGAGCGATCGCGTCCGGGTGCTTACTGATATTTTGATCGCGTCCGTGGGGCTATTTTTAGCGGCCCATCTGGTGCTGTTCAAGTTGCATCATCCCAGTCGGTATACGCAACATTCTGTGCGGGTAGTTTTGGCGCTCTCGGCGGGGGTGGCGCTGGTAATTTTGTTTGATAAGCTGTTTCGGTGGGCCAATGATGCGGCGGGGAAGGCAACCCCAAGCCTGCGCCGACAGGTCATCGCGGGGGGCACGTTGCTCAGTTTGGTGGTGTATTTGGTGTTGTTTCCCATTGGGGTACCCCTTCAGCGATCGCTCCCGTGGCTGGAACCGTTTTTTCCCGTGCGGGTGTTGCCGGCTTATGTGTATGGGGAACAACCATCGCTCTACGAGTTTTTTGCCCAGCAACCAAAAGATATTCTGGTGGCTTCCTTGTCCAAAGAGGTGAGCAATATTCCCAGTTTCTCTCGCCGTTCGATTTTGTCGGGGTGGGAATACGGGATTCCCTACCACAAGGGCTATTACGATGAATTTAAGGCGCGATCGCGGGCCTTGTACATAGCGCAATACAGCCCAGATCTGGCAACTGTACAAAAGTTTACAGAACGATACGGCGTTGATTTTTGGTTGATCGAGCGGGATACATTTACGCCCAAAAAGGTTGAAAAACCGTGGGGTCAGGTCTTTGGCCCGGAACTTGAGACGGTGATGCAGTCGCTCCAGCAAGGCCAAATCCCGGTGGTGCAACAGGCGATGAACCGCTGTCTGGTGTTTCAAACGGAGCGGTTTAGAGTATTGTCCGCAGACTGTGTGGCAGCGAGGCGATAATCTGGGCTGATCGCGTGGCACAATGAAGAACAGTCGTTAAATCTGTATTAATTCCCAGGTAAACCCGTGACTTTCACCGCAAACGCACCTTCCACCGAAAATGGCCGCGCTGTTCAAGCGTCTGTTCGTCAGCGTCCAGTTTTTCCGTTCACGGCGATCGTCGGTCAGGATGAGATGAAACTGGCGTTACTCTTGAATGTGATTGACCCCAAGATTGGTGGTGTGATGATCATGGGCGATCGCGGCACGGGCAAATCGACAACGATCCGGGCCTTGGCTGATCTGCTGCCCGAAATTGAGGTCGTAGCGGACGATCCGTTTAATAGCTCTCCCACCGATGCCGAACTGATGGGCGATGAAGTCCGGCAGAGCATTGAAGGGGGCGCAACGGTGCCAACAGTGCATAAAAAAGTGCAAATGGTGGATTTGCCGTTGGGGGCAACGGAAGATCGCGTCTGCGGCACGATTGATATTGAAAAAGCCCTCTCGGAAGGGGTGAAGGCGTTTGAACCGGGGCTATTGGCTAAGGCCAATCGCGGCATTTTGTATGTTGATGAGGTCAACCTGCTGGATGATCACCTGGTCGATGTGCTGCTGGACTCGGCGGCTTCGGGGTGGAACACGGTAGAACGGGAAGGCATTTCGATTCGGCACCCGGCCCGGTTTGTGTTGGTGGGGTCTGGCAACCCGGAAGAAGGGGAATTGCGGCCCCAATTGCTCGATCGCTTTGGGATGCACGCTGAAATTCGGACGGTGAAGGAACCGGCATTGCGGGTGCAAATTGTAGAACAGCGCACGGAGTTTGATCGCGATCCCCAGGCATTTCTCCAGAACCATCAAGCGGAACAAACTGAATTGCGGCAAAAGTTAGTCACCGCTCAGGAGCAACTGAAATCCGTCGCGATTGATTATGATCTGCGGGTCAAAATTTCTCAGGTTTGCTCTGAATTGGATGTGGATGGCCTGCGGGGCGATATTGTGACCAATCGGGCGGCCAAGGCGATCGCGGCGTTTGAAGGGCGATCGGAAGTGACGGTGAGCGATATTCGGCGGGTTGTCACCCTCTGCTTGCGGCACCGCTTGCGGAAAGATCCCCTGGAATCCATCGATTCTGGCTACAAAGTCGAAAAAATCTTTAATCAGATCTTTGGCGAAGAGACGGCTGCGTAACTCTGGGTCGCTGTTACGGTGTCTTTTATAACTGGGGACAGGCCACAGAGCGCTGCAATCCTAGTGGCGGGGCGATCGCGTTCTGTGCATTAGCGACTAGGGTAATGGTGCCATCCGGGGTTTTAATCCAACCTTGGGCTTCGATTAGGGGCGGTAGGGGCTGGACAGGGGGTTGGGGTTGGGCTGCGGCTTGAGTTGCCTCAGTGGGTATTTGGGTGAGATCGACTAAGGGGCGATCGCCGCCAAAATCCTGCTCTGGTGTGGCCGGTACGCCACCAGGGCCAGTTACCACAAACCGACTCTGGTTCCGCGTGCCATTGATGATCCCCGTCGGTGCACAGCCCACCGCAATTTGATCTGTCGGTTCCACTAAGACGGTGGAGAGTTGGCTCAGGCTTTTGCTGGGGTCAACATCGGGTGTGTTGAGCGTAACATTGCCACTGACCCCAAACTGGGAACTGGCGGTAATGTCACTGAATGGCGTGAGTTTGGGTTGGAACTTTAAGCCATAAATACCTTGGGCCGCGATCGCGATATTTCCCCCCCGCCCGGTAAAGGCATTGGCGCTGATATCGCTGTTTTCGCCTAATACTGCCACCACAAAGGGACTGGCGATCGTAATATTGCCCCCGTTGCCCCCCGCCCCAATGGTGCCCGCCGTAGTCGAAATCGTGGCCCCGCGTCGCAGCAAAATAAACTCACTCGCACGTAATTGCACATTGCCCCCATCGCCAATCGTCGTAATGGCTTCAATGACGGCCCGATCCGCCAGCGTTAGCCGCCTAGTATTGACGATAATATCCCCCGCATTGCCGGGTCGATTCGATTCATTATTGACCAAAATGCCGCTGGGAAACGGTAAACCATTTGTCCCGACCGCTTGCGGATCAACCCCGGCGATCGTGATTGAGTCAGTCACATTCAGGCGCACGCTGCCCCCATTGCCAATGCCCCGGCCTAAAACAGAGGTCGCAATTTGGGCACCATCCACCAAGACAAGATTTTTGGCCTGCACCCGGATTGTCCCGCCATCGCCAACCGCGCCATTTTGCACTAAGCTGCGTAACCCACTGGTCTGGCCCAAGACTGCCGATTCTTCGATGTTGAGCGTAATATCTCCTGCATTGCCGCGCCCAAAAACGCTGGCGTTCAGTTGTCCACCCGACTGGAGGGAAAAGTTTTTGGCTTGAATAATGATCTGGCCCCCGTTGCCCACAATAGGCCGCCCATTATCCGCCGCAAGCACCCCGTTGAATAAATTGCTATTCCTTGTAATGGTGACGGTGCCGGTGGAATCGAGAACAATGTCTCCGGCTTGGGGCACAGTTCCGTCGGTTGTATTTCTGCTAATCCCCGCAACAATCAAGCCATTATTAATATCAATATTCTGGCCATATAAATTGGCATTACCACCGCCATTTAAACGGACTTCTAAGCGAGAATCACTAATATTAATATTGGCTCGATTTTCGTTACTAATTGAACTAATTTTAAGGGGATTAGTAGCTAAATGAATGGTGCCTGGAGTGGTTAATCCCGCTAATTCTAAGTGACCACCAGGCGCAAAGAGTCTGGCCCCATTCACTGTGGTTTCACCACCTACAAATAATAAACTTTGTCCTGCTGGTACGCTGAGATTCCCCTGAATACGAATTGGTTGGGTTTGCTGACGGCTGAAGGATAAGGCCGATGGATTGATGTTTAAAAGAGAGGCTTGGGGAAGTGGGGTCAGGAGGTTTGTTGAAAAGCGATCGCCATTGGGAAACAAGATACTATCTGCCGTCGTGGCGACAAAGGAACCTTTGACATCAAGACTTGACCCAGGCCCAAAGACAATACCATTGGGATTCATTAGGAACAAGTTTGCAGTACCGTTGACTCCCAAGCGCCCTAGGATCTGGGATGAAGTATTGCCCGTGATGCGGGCAAAGATGGCTTGTACACCTATTGGATTGTTGAAGTAAGCTCGTTCACCTATGGCAAGATTAAATTCACTAAAACTATGAAATAAATTGGTGTTGCGAATGGCTCCTCCGTTGATCACGGTGCTGGAACTGCCATTGATCAAAATATTGGGTTGAATGGTTGAATGTTCACTTCCTAGGGTGCTGTCGGGGCGAATTTGTGCCAACCCAGCAGAATTTAAGCTAATACTTAATCCGATGGATAGCACCCAAAAGGTAAAGCAAGATGCTTGTGGCCAAACTCGTGGCTTTACCCAACTATTTTTCATGGAAATCTAAGGCTTAGGTGACAGGAGCAAAGGTTATATTGGCAACTTGTTACTGATTCGCTGACCTGACAGCGTGGGGCGATTTTGCGTGGCGATCTTGGGGCGATCGCGCAGGTAAGATTCAGAGTCAGGTTGCTCAGTATAACTATTGTAGTCGCAATATCCCGTTTGGAATCATTAATCACTTTTAGGTCTAAGTACGAAGCATTTTTGTCTGTATATCTTGGGAAGATGTTTGCTATTCAATGGTTTTAGGGGCCGGAAATAACCTATTTAAAAAATTAGCTCCCCCTTTTGGTTGCTTTCAGGAAACCAGTCAAGGGAGAGCGATTAACATTCTCTATGACCAACGGTGTGGTTTGTTGGGACTCAGTGTAATGCCTGAGGGCCGATTTAGAGGGCGGGGTTGCCGTAGATGATGCGGACTGGGGGATCGCCGCCGGGGTTGGTTTGAGCATCCGCACTAGTGATCCCGGCAGTGAAGACGAGGGCAACGGAGGCCGAGAGGATCAGAGCGGCGGTGGTGGCGATTTTACGTTGCATTGTGGATTGCTCCTAGGTTGGTAAGTGGTTGGTTGATGCAGCGGTTGTTTTGGCTGCTCTCGATGTTTTTATCGTAGCCCTGACGCTGGGTAGAACAGGTGATAGTAATCACTCTAAGGGATGATATTTAGGGACACCAAGGTTGAGCGCGATCGCCCAGACAAGGTTCTAGTTCCTGTCTTTGCGGCATTTAGCTGGGGGATACCAAGCATTAGTGAAGGTATAAGTTTTTGCTTGAAAGCCCAGATACACGCTGCCATCCTCAGCCACAACCCAAGTTTGAGCTTCATGGATGGGCGTTGCGGCTGTGGCGGGAGTAGATGTTGGCGATCGCGACTGCTCTGTGGAAGCAACCAAAGGAGTTAGTTCGACCAAGGCCGTACCAGCGGGTTGGCCCTCTTCGGGTTGTAATGGGAGGCCGCCCTTACCAGTGACCACAAAGGCTAAATCACCGGGCAAGCTTTCGACTCCTCGGTTGGGGTCAACGTTGAGTGTGTTCAGAGTGATTGAGCCGTTAAACCCAAATTGGGAACTGGCGGTAATATCGCTGAAACGGGTGTTGGTGGTTTGCGATCGCAGGCCATAGATGGCGATCGCGCAGGTCTGGAAATGGTGTTAGGCTTTGGCCCTGTTCAGGCTGTGCCGCCTCTGGGCGGGCAGGTTTTGGGTCTGGCCCTTACTGGATTGGCGCATTGGCCAGGGCTTCCATGTCAATGTCACTGAGGAGGTCTTTCCAGGCGGATTGGATGGCAGGATTTTGGGTGGTTTGCTGGAGGCGGGCGAGTTGGGCCGAGGCATCGTACCACAATCCGGCTTTGGCCAGTGCTTTGATGGTGTCGAGGGAGGTGGTTTGGGGATCGGCGATCGCCTCTGCGGAGTTGGTTTCGGTGCGGCGAACATAGCCTTCTACAAAGGGATCTTCTGGCCCTGCGCCGACTGCTTTACACAAGAACGACACGCGCCACGTATAGTCTTTGCCAGGGGTTAAGGTGGGGGCATTGGGGGGGAGGCTAACCTGCACAACGCTGGGGGTTTGAGCCAGTGGTACCGTCATCCGATAGGTTTCGACAGCGGAAGTAGTTGGTGTGGCGGTCTCTTCTAGGGCAAATTCCATCGCTTGGGCAGATGTTTTGGGCACATAGATGAGAAAGGTCGGGCGTTCTGCCCCGGTTAAGCCCCATTTCCCCGTTGGCACGATGGGGGTAATGAGTTCGGTGAGTTGTTTGCCGCCGGAAGTTGCTTTGGCGTTGGGGGCGGGAATGCGTCGATCTTGGGCACATACATTGTCGTTGCGGCGACCACCCCCCCGCGCACTTTCGGGGCCGTCTTGCCCTGGTGGTGGTTCAAATAGCCGCCGTCCGCCACCCCGCGAGTCTTTGGGGCCATCAGTCAGGGGTTCAAAGGCGAGGAGGGTTTGGCGCTGGTGGGTGGGTGGCATGGTGGTCGGTTCCGTGCCCTGGGCGATCGCGCCCGCGACCCCGATAAGCCAGGGGGTTACACACAAAACTGAGGATAGGGTTAACCAATGAGCAAACGCTGTTCGAGCCACGATGACGGAAGTCTCCTGAGTAGCAGTAGTAGGGATATTGGCGATCGCCGAGGAGGGAGGGGACAACAAATCGAAGGTAAGAATAACAAATAGACGTTGAACCCAAGTAAACAGTGCCCAGTGGCCAGTTGAAAGCGATTTGATTTTTTACTTTCATCAGACAATTGTCAAGTGAACTGGGCCGGGTAGATGGTGTGTGAGCGATGCTCTCAATATCGTCAATTTTGCGGTTGTCTAGTGTGATAGGGGCTGAACACAATTTGTGATGGTTTTTTAGATTAGGTGTGATTTCTGTCGCTTGGGCTTCCGCCACTCTTTGCTGAGGGCGATCGCGCTTACAGCCAATTGCCAATCAACACAAACGGTGCCCAATAGTAAGGGTGTTGAAACTGGGGTTGTTTCAGGAGGGCTAGCTGAGACTGACGGAGGGCCTCGGCTTTGGTGGTGCCAGCTTTGGCTAACTCCTGGTAAAACTGCACCATGAGCGCAGAGGTCGATTGGTCGTCTACGGCCCAGAGGGTCGCCAGGGTGCTCCGAGCGCCCGATCGCACCGCCACCCCCGCCAAGCCCAAGGCCGCACGGCGATCGCCCTCAGCAGTCTGGCAAGCACTCAAGACCAACAGTTCCACAGGGGTTTGGGTGTCTTGATCCCGAATTTGCAACAGTTCTCCCAACTGTTTGACATCAATCCGCCGATCCCACGTCAGGATAAAGGTGTCGTCGGCGTTGGAACTAAACTGGCCGTGGGTGGCTAGATGCACGACGCGAAAAGGGACGTTACTCACCTGCTGCTGGAAACTGGCGGTGGTAAAGGTTTCGTTAAACAGGACTTGGGTAGGGACTTCGGTGGTGATTTCTTTGACCTCTGTTTCGACCCCTGGTAAGGCGGAGAAGCCCTGCCGACCCTGGCTCAAAGCGCCGATTAAAACGGTGAGTTGCTGACTTTTGAGGGGACGGGGATCGAGCAATTGCAGGCCGGGGGTAAGGGCGATGCTGTATTTTTCGAGCAAAAACTGTCGGCCATCGTGGAGGGCGGCCATCGGCACGTTTCGCATGGGGCCATCGAGCACAAAGGCCAGGGTCGTCACATCACTTTGGGCCAGATCGGCTTCTGCGGGCCGGAGGAGCAAGTTGTAGACTTTTTGGGCGGTTTCCAGGCGTTCCCGTTGGCTGGAGGTGCGCCGGAGCGATCGCCGCATTTGTTCGACGGTTTGTTCCAGGTCGGCCTGGGCGATGGGGGTGGCATAGTGGCGCAGGGGTTGCCCCGGAATGGACAGCACAACTTCCAGGCGATCGGGCAGAATGATGGGGTAAACGACGGCGCTGCGAGAATCCACCTGATCAACAAGTTCGGATTGCCCGGTTAAACACGCTTCTCGGAAAAAGTTGTCGAGTTCGGCCAGTTGCAAGGATTCGATGACTTCTCGTGCTTTTTTCAGGTTTTCCTGGCTAGCGTCGCCGCCCGGTTGAGTTGGTTCTAAGAGCAGGGCCACAAATTCCCGATAGACGGGTTCTACGCTTTCTTTGAAGGAGAATTGAATATCGGGACTGCTGGCAACAAGGTCGCGCCGGATAGAGTCCAGGGTTTTGACAGATTGGCTATAGGCGGCGATCGCCTCTGGGGCATTGCCCTGGGCTTTGAGGATGCGCCCCAGTTGCCACTGCCAGCGGTAGGAGATATCCGGTGCGTTGCTGACTTGGGCCAGGAGCAAGGCTTGGTTGGTCAGGGTTTGGGCGTTTGTTCGTTGCTGGGTGGTTTCATACAAAGTGCCCAAGTATCCTGTGGCGTAGGATTCGGCCCGCTGGTCGCCAAGCTGTTTGGCCTGCTGGATGGCAGTGGCGAGGATTTGCGCGATTTGGGCATTGGAAAGGGGTGCACCGGCCAGGGTGGTTTTGGTGTTCTGTTGGCGCAGTTGCATGGCGCTTTGGGCCAGGTTGACGCGGGCGTAGATGTTGGTGCGGCTGGCGGGTAGGGTTTCGACTTGGGGCCAGAGGGTGGGCAGCAGGTTGGCGGCGTTGTTCCATTCGCCTACGTCGGTGAGTAAGCGCAGTTGGTTGAGTTGGGCTTGCACTCGCAGGTCGGGTTGGGCGGTGCTGGCGATCGCTTTTTGGTAGTATTGGGCGGCCTGGGGCAAGTCCTGCTGGGCACGGGCAACGTTCCCCAAGCTAAGTAAGGCCAGGGTGACATCGGGGGGGGAGGCGAGCCGTTCGGCGATCGCGAGTCCTTGCTGCAAAACGCGGGTACTTTGGTCGAAGTCGCCGACCAACCGGAGGGCATCACCATAGTTCAACAATCCGGCAACTTTCAGGGCTGAGTCGGCTTGCCCTTGCAAGGTTTGGTTGACTTCGGCAAGTTTGGCCTTGGCCCGTGGATAGAGGCCCAGGGCGCGGTAGGCTTGGGTTTGGTTGATGAGGCTGCGGGTGGCTCCATCCCGATCGCCCGCAGCTTGATAGGCACGGGTCGCGGCTTGCCAGGTATCAAGGGCTTGCTGGGATTGGCCCTGGCCCATTTGCAGGCTGCCTTGAATGTTGAGCACCTGGGCCAGGAGGGTTTGGCGATCGCTGCCGCCTGCGCCCCCCTGGACGAGTTCTAAACTGGTGGCGATCGCTTGGTTGGCTTCGGGCCATTGGCCCAATTGTTGATAAGCCAGAGCCAGGTTGCTGAGCACGGCGGCCTGGTTGAGGCGATCGCCCCGACTGGCAAAGCTTTGGGCGGCGGCTTGCCAAGCAATGACGGCAGCTCCGTATTGGCCAGATTGGTAGGCGGTTTTGCCCTGTTGCATTTGTTGCACAGGATCAGCCGTTTGAGCCAGAAGCGAGGCTTCGGCTGGCGGTTGGGTGGGTTTGGCCGTTTGGCTGGCGATCGCCCCTCTGCCTGCCTGCAAGCCCACAATAAGGGCCGCGATACAAAGCCCCAAACCCATGTATCTAAACCGTTTCATAGCTACCTGGTGCAACAACGAAGGCAAAAAATTAATTCAATCAGCGAGGTCTACTCCATCTGGGCGTAGAGGTACCGATCCGGCGATCGTTTGGTAGAGGCTCAAGGGTAGGCCAACAGCCTTTATCCCTTGAAGATAGAATAGCTTCTTCGTCAACAATGGCTGATTCTGTAATCTTTTTCTAAAATCTATCCCTAATGATGGATTTACAAATCCCAAAATAAAAAGGTTTATAGACAATTCTTTACTCGGCTTAATCCCAATGGGGGCTAACGACAAAGAAGCCCTGGAGCGGATTGACAAAAAACGAGCTTTGTGGACGGGCGGATTTGGCTGAATGCCCTGGGCCTAATTTGGGGTGGCAGTCCTTGGGAGTCAGGGTTTCAGGCTGGCAAAGTGTTCTAATAGTAGCCGATGAATAAAGATATAGCCGCCGCCGACTTTTTGTAACAAAATGCGATCGCTGGCGTAGTTCAAAAACTGGGCACAATTCCAGGGCAAACACCGACTGCGCCACAGCAGCCACCGCAGGGTGAAGTGTTTGACGCAAGAGAGGCCACCGCCGCCAATAATCCCAATCACAAAGCCAATACTGAGGCCGCTGACCAAACCACTGATGGGTAGCCCAGTCATCAGGCCGCTCAACCAACCTGCTACCCCGCCAAAGATAGCGCCGATCCCCCCAAACCAGCGGGCACTGGTGGCCGAAATCCAGATGGCCTGGTTGGGGATAATTTTAGTTTCAATTTCGGTGGCGGCTAACCCGCTGGTGAGGCCGTAAATGACTCCGGCAATTAGGCCAATCAGGGCATCGTGGAGGCTGAATAGCGTGAGCAGCGATTGCATAGGCAGGTGAAAAAGCGATCGGTGGACGGCTTCCACCAAGGCACCCCCCACCCAGCCCATGCCAAAGCCAACGGGTGCCCACAGGAGCAAGCCTTGACCGGCCGATCGCCACGACCACTTGGTGGTTTCAATGGTTTTAATGGTCGGGGGGACGAGCATTAAGGCTAGCCCAATGCAGAGGCCGATGACGGTGCCCACAATGAGGCCATCGAACAGTTTGTTGGCCAGGGTTTCGGTGATGCCACGATAGGGCATACTCAACAAGCCAAAGCTGAATTGGCTGAGGAAACCGTAGCCCAGGCCGACGCTCAGGCCAGCCAGGAGGGCCGCACCTAGCCGATAAACCCACCGTTGATAGGCTGTTGGGAGCCAGGTGGGTTGCAGCCGCTCAATGAGGAAGACGGTTTGGGATTGGTGTTGCATTTGTCGGGCCAACCAGGACAACCAGTGAATGGTTTGGTCGTTGGGATAGGGGTGGGGGCCGATGCGGCGGGCGAGGGTGCGCTGGATATAGAGGTCGAAGAGTTGGTGTTGGCGCTGGGCGACGGTGGCGGTTTGTGGGAGGTCTTGGGCGGTAACTCCCTGGTAGGCCAAGACCATGATGTTGAGCATGAGGGGCGATCGCGCGAGTTCTTGGAGGGCCAGGTCGCGGTCTAGTAAGGCACGGAGGCCGGTGAGGTCGGCGGTGAGGCAGTTGAGGTAATGGTGAATTTGGTCGGTGGTGAGCGATCGCAAAAACAGGGCACTTTGGAACGAAAGTTTAACGGTGAGGGCTTCGTAGTCTTGAATGCGGCTACAGACGACCATTTCGGGGCCATACATCTGCTGAAATTGGTTGATCGCGGCGACACAAGCGCCTTGTTCGAGTGGCTGCACTTCGTCGAGGCCATCCAGCAGCAGCAGCAACTGTTGGCGATCAACCCAGGGTTTCCCAATTTTTTTCGGCACCTGGTATTTCAGGCTCAGTTCATCGACAACCCAGTCAGCAAAAGCTTGGCCGCGATCGCTGGGGGGAGTGTTGCCCGGTTGGGCTGACCAGGATGCCAAGTTCAGCACGACGGGAATGAGGGCTTCGGGATCGGCTTCGGCACGGTGTAACAACGCTTGGGCCAGTTGCAATAAGGTCGTGGTTTTGCCTGCGCCCGGTTCCCCCAGGATCAGCAAGGTGCGGCCTGCTCCCAGTTGGTCAAAGATGGTCACGATAGGAATGGTGGAATCCAGGGTTTGCGGGGGGGCGGGGTGATGGGCGACGGATAAATTCCACGGGGGAGCGATCGCCTCTGGACACGCCTCCATCCCCAAGGCAATCAACACCTGATCATGCAAGGAGGCATGGAGCACGCCCTGAACCCAGAAATTTTTGACTTTGTTGAGCAGGGCTTGGCGGTTGCGGTAGGCCCGTCGATTGGGGGGTGGGGCAGCGTTAGATGACTCGGCAGCAGGGAGCAGGGTTTCGCTGGCGGGGGCAGAAACAGCGGGCAGTGCTGGGGTGAGTTGGGTGGCGGGGAGGGGGACCAGGGTGGGGCCGCCATCAATTGTGGTCGGGGGGGGAACTGAAGCGGCGGGGGCGGGGCCAAAGTGCTGGAGGGCGGCCAGGGCTTCGCTCCCGGTCTGATAGCGATAGTTGCCATCGGGATGCACCATCCGCGCGAGGACGGTTTGCAAAGCGGGGTTGATGTGGCCTGGGGGCAGGAGTTGAGTGAGTTGGAGTTTGCCGGATTGGGGATCGTAGGGGAAATCGGTGGGAGCAAGGCCAGTCATGGCTTGGAGGGCGATCATGCCCACGGCGTAGACATCGCTGCCAAAGCGGGGTTGATAGAGTTGCTGCTCGATGGGCATATACCCCGGTGAGCCGATCGCCACGGTGAAGGGATCGGGTGAGGTGGCACTGGTTCCGGTCAGTTGTTTCACAGCCCCAAAGTCGATCAAGACCAGACGGCGATCGCGGGTGCGACGAATGAGGTTGGTGGGTTTAATATCGCGGTGGATCACTCCCTGAGTATGGATAAAGGCCACTATGGGCAGGATATCGTGCAAGAGGGCGATCGCGGCGGTGTCGCTCAGGGGGCCGTGTTGGGCCAGTTCTTGGCTCAGGGCCATGCCTTCGATGTATTCCTGCACCAGATAAAATTCGCCTTGGTGCTCAAAATGGGCGAGGAGGCGGGGAATTTGGTCATGGTCACCTAATCGATATAGGGTTTCGGCTTCTAGTTGGAACAAGCGTTGGGCGGTGGCAATGGCTTTGCGATCGCTGGTTTTGAGCTGAAGCTGTTTGACGACACAAATGGGCTGTCCGGGTAAATGCTCGTCTGCGGCCAAAAAGGTTTGCCCAAAGCCACCTCGGCTCAGCGGTCTCAGCACACGATAGCGACTGGCAAGCAACAATTCCATGCAACCTTCAGACCAACGGCCACTAAACAGGGCGCACGCCCAATCAGGAAGTGCAAACCCACTATAGCGATGGTCAGACGGCAGGGGAAAGCCCTAAACTGGGTCATTTTAGCTGGGCTGGCGGGTGCACAAATTGGGAGCAAGCTGTCTCTTTCCAAAATGGCCCAAATCTTAGAAGATTAGAGGGCTTCGGTTCTGAATGGCCTGCATGGAACAGATATTGCAATTGATCATTAATGGCACGGCGCTGGGCAGCATTATTGCGCTGGGGGCTGTCGGCCTAACGTTGACCTATGGAATTTTGCGGTTGTCTAATTTTGCTCACGGCGATTTGATGACGTTGGGGGCTTACCTGACCTGGTTTGCCAATACGTTGGGGCTAAATATTTGGCTGTCGATGCTGGTGGGCATGGGGGGGACGATCGCGGTGGTGTTGGCGACGGAGCAGTTGCTTTGGGCACCGATGCGATCGCGGCGGGCGGACTCTGCCACGTTGATCATTATTTCGATTGGCTTGGCCTTGACCCTGCGGAATGGGATGATCCTGATCTGGGGTGGGAGCAACCAAACCTATGATTTGCCAGTAGCGCCAGCGTTTCGTCTGGGTGCCCTCCGGATTCCTCAATATGATCTGTTGGTGACGGTGTTGGCGATCGCGGTGATTTTGGCCCTACATTATTTGTTGCAGCAGACGAAGCTCGGTAAGGCGATGCGGGCCGTGGCGGATGATCTCGATCTGGCCAGGGTGGCGGGGATTAATGTGGAACAGGTCGTGCTGTGGACGTGGATCATTGCGGGGGGCTTGGCGGCGTTGAGTGGCGGGATGCTGGGCTTGATTGAAGCGGTGCGCCCAAATATGGGTTGGTTTCTAATTTTGCCGATGTTTGCGGCGGTGATTTTGGGGGGGGTGGGCAATCCTTATGGGGCGATCGCGGGAGCGTTTGTGATTGGCATTTCCCAAGAACTCAGCACGGTGGCATTACCGACAGAATATAAACTGGCGATCGCGTTGCTGATTATGATGTTGGTGTTGCTATTCCGGCCTCAAGGGTTGTTCAAGGGCGCTGGCTAGGACTGCCAGGGTGTAGCGCAGAGATGGGCCACAAGGGACAAAAAGCACAAACGGTTTAAGGGAATGCAACAAATTCTGCGGTTTTTGCGGATCAGCCGCGAGGTTTCGCGAAGCAACAGGTGAGGTGTTTGTCTTTGGCGATCGGTAAATCCTGGTAACAGTCTGCACAGGCGACCAAGTTCGGAGGCTAGGATGGACACCAAAATCGGTTTTGATTGAGTGCGAGGCTATGTGGCGAACTGTGAAAGCAGGCTTGTGGCGGTGGCGCGGCATTATTGTCACCGCCCCAACAGTAGCAGGTGTGGTGATTGGGCTACGGACGTTTGGTTTGCTGCAAATCCCTGAATTGATGGTGCTGGATCAGTTCTATCGTTGGCGACCGGCGGAACCAATGGACGATCGCGTGGTGCTGGTCAGGATCACTGAGCAAGATATCCAAAATGTGGGGGAGTGGCCAGTCTCGGATCGGGTGCTGGCGCGGGTGCTCAATCAGTTGAAGCAACAAAAACCAAGGGCGATCGGTCTGGATTTGTATCGCGACTTGCCAAAAGAGCCGGGTCATGCGGAATTGGTCAAAGTGTTTGAGTCTACGCCTAATCTGATTGGGATTCAGAAAGTAGTGGGCAAAACTCTGGCGGATACGGTGAATCCGCCGCCGATTTTGAAGAAAGCAGGGCAAGTTGGGGCGAATGATGTTGTTTTGGATCTGGATAATAAAGCGCGGCGCAATTTGGTGTCGGTGCGGGATCGGCAAAAAAACACGATTTTGTCGCTGTCGGCCCGCTTGGCGCTGTTGTATCTCGCCGCAGAGCAGGTGGAATTGGAAGTGCTGGATGCGGCGAAGAGCCGGGTGAAGTTGGGGAAAACGATTTATGAGCCGATGCCAGCGACGGATGGCTCGTATGTGGGGGCAGATGTTGGCGGTTATCAGGTGATGGCGAATTTCCGGAATCTTAAGGCTATGCCTAGTTTTCGGTCGGTGTCGTTTACAGATGTGTTGGATGGGAAACTGCCGCCCAATTTTGTGCGCGATCGCGTGGTGTTGATTGGGGTTACGGCGGAAAGCAGCAGGGATTTATTTCCAACGCCCTATGATCCGAAACCGATCAATGGGGTGGAAATTCATGCGGATATGGTGAGCCAACTGTTAAGCAGTGCGTTGGAGGGGCGATCGCCCCTCCGTGCTTGGTCAGATCCGGCGGAAAATGTGTGGATTGTGGGGTGGGCTTTGCTGGGGACGGTGTTGTGCTGGCGGGGGCGATATCGGGGGTTGGCCCGCGATCGGCGATCGCAGTGGGATGTGCGCCGCTTACCTCTCACGGCGATCGGGGTTTTGGGATTAACGGCGGCCCTGGTGGGGGGCAGTTATTGGGGGTTTGTGGCGGCCTGGTGGATTCCGGTATTTCCGGGGTTGGCGGCATTTTTGGGTGCGGCAGGCATTATCACGGCTTATACGGCTTGGGGGGCGGCAGAAATGCGCCAAACCTTTGGGCGGTACCTCACGGATGAAGTGGTGGCGAATTTGTTGGAAACGCCGGGGGGGCTGAAACTGGGGGGCGAACGCCGGATTACGACGATCCTGATTTCGGATTTGCGGGGATTTTCGGCGATTTCGGAACGGCTGACCCCAGAGAAGGCGGTGGCGGTGGTAAACCTGTATTTGGAAGCGATGACGACGGTGATCAATCGCTATCACGGGACGATTAATGAGTTTTTGGGGGATGGGATTTTGGTGATGTTTGGCACGCCGATTCAGCGGTCAAATGATCCGGAGCGGGCGGTGGCGTGTGCGATCGCGATGCAACTGGCGCTGCAAGCAGTGAACCAACAACTCCAAACGATGGATTTGCCCGGACTGGAAATGGGGATCGGGATTCATACGGGGGAAGTGCTGGCGGGTAATGTGGGTTCCCAGCAAAGGGCCAAATACACAGTCATTGGTAGCACGGTGAACCTGGCTTCCCGGATTGAGTCGTACACGGTGGGTGGCCAAATCTTGATTTCTGAACCGACGTTTCAGGCTTGTCATGATCTGGTGAAGGCGGATGGCCAGTTGCAGATTCGGGTGAAGGGCATTCGGGAACCCGTCACGGTTTATGAGGTGCGGGAGATTGGTGGCGAGTTTAATCAGGCGTTGCCGAAGGAAGAGATACAGCTTACGCCGCTCAAAACGCCGTTGCCATTGCATTATCGGATTGTGGAAGGCAAGGCGCTGGGGGAGCAGGTCTGTGGGGGAAAGTTGTTACAGGTTTCGGAAAAAATTGCGGAAATGCAGGCGGAGCAACCGTTGGAACCGCTCACCAATTTGGTGCTGAATTTGTTAGTTGAAACAAAGGAAGCGTCGGAATTGTGGGATGTTTACGTCAAAGTCGTTGAGGTGTTTGAGACAGATGCAACGCGCTGCTATCTGCGGTTTACCTCGGTGCCCCCGGTGGTAGCGGATTTTTTCCATGATGTGCAGTTTTCGTGAGGCTGGGGTGGGTGAGGTTGGCGGGGGCGATCGCAGAAAATGGCCTGGTGTTCCCTCCATCTACCCGCTATAATTCAGCATCGCTTGCTGTCCCTTTGCGCCGTGACTGGTTGGGGCGTGGGTGCGGCAGCAGGGGATGAGTGAAAGAGCAGTGGATAAAGCCACGGAGGGAACAATGCCGACGATCACAGCGCAGGGTAAAACATTTGAGTGTGAGACGGGCGCAAATTTGCGGCAAGTGCTGTTAAAAAATGGCGTTGCGGTTTACAACGGGGCCGCGAACACGATTAACTGTCATGGCTTGGGCACCTGTGGCACCTGCGCGGTGCAGATTGAGGGGCCAGTGTCGGCAATGGAATGGCGGGAAAAAACAAGGCTCTCGTTGCCGCCTCATCAGGGTGGGGGCGATCGCCGTCTCTCCTGTCAGGTCAAGGTACTGGGGGATCTAACGGTAACTAAGGCGGATGGGTTTTGGGGCCAGGGGGAGCAACGTGTTTGGTAGGCCGACAAGCCCATGAGCAACAAATCAGGCCGACAAAAAGGCTCGTGGTTGCCGATCGCCCTGGGGATTGTAGCCGGAGCTTTGCTGATTCGCTATGCCAGTTCGTCGGAGTGGTGGCAGCGCACCTTTGATCGGGGGCAGGGCTTTCGCACGGTCAATTCTGGAGTGAGTGTGCAAGTGGCAGAATTAACTCCGCCTACGGCTGTACCAGAGCAACCCTCAACAACTCCGCCCACGATTCAGCCAATTCCCTCACCGTCACCGTCACCAACAGCACCACCGGATCGAATGTGGTAAAGAAGCTTTTACTTCTAAACAGGAAAAATTAACTATTCTACTTATTTTTCCGAATTCTTCGTAAAGCTTGTACAAAGTTGCCCCTAAATCATTGCCATCTTTCCGTAGACTGGTGTTTAGTCTACGTAGTTCTACCAATTGAATGTTTTGTAGGCTAAAAATTAGTTGTTGAACAGTTTTCGCAACTATGACTGGCTGATTTAAGGGGCATCCAGTTGGGACTACATCAGGGATCAGTTTTTGCATAGCCTGAAGTCTTGAGGTGTTGCGATCGCGCGTTACGCATTTCAACTATCTTCACGACCAACAGTAGGCTCAGGTTTAAGGTACAGATGCTTATCGCTTGTTGACTCGTGTGTGCTTTTAGCACCTTCTTTCGCGGACTTTGTGCAAGGTAACTCTATTATGCTAGACCTAAAGCCTTCCGGTCAGATTGACCAGCGGACTTTAACTTTTCTTCGGCAAAACCCTTCTATTTCAGAGACATTGGCCCTAGATTTAGGCGCAGATATTCGCCAAGTGGCTACCTTGATTGAGCCGATTCTCAATGCGCCCAGGCGGTGTGAAAGCAGTGGCTACTACATCCAAGCCGTTTCGACTGGATGCAATGGGTTCTTAACCACCAATTTGCCTGATCCAATTCAAACTTCGGCTCCCAGTACCGGGGGCAGTTGGTTGATTGGGCGGAGTCGGAATTGCGCGATCGCGATTCTAGATACCGCTGTTTCACGGTGTCATGCAGTGATCAAGTACAAGCCTCGGCAGGGCTTCACTCTTACTGATCTGGGCAGTAGCAATGGGACGTTTATTAACTCCAAGCAAATTCCCGTCCTCACGCCCCACCCCCTCAACGACGGAGACTTACTAGAGTTTAGTAAGTTCCGGGTTGAGTTTTTTGTGGCGGGGTGGAGTGACCTGGCCTCACCGGCGATTGACACCAATGTTTTACTCTAAAGTGAGTGTGATTGATGGCTCGACCTTGAGAGAGTTGTCAGTTTTGTGAGGAAATTTGGTTTCTCCTGATTTGGTTACAGCGCTGTTTGCAACTGATCTAATAACCCTTCTACATAATTCAGTGCTGCACTGATGGTGGAAGGGTTTTCTATGTCAACATCAACATAGGTTTTTAAGGCTTCAACTTGATCCATGCTGCCACCAGCGGCCAAGAGTTCCATATAGCCCGGAATAAAGTCTTGACCCACTTCGCGATATTTTTGATAACAGGCAAGGCTGACGATGTTAGAAGCGGTGTATTGATAGCAGTAGAAGGGCTTGAAGTAGATATGGCCGATTCTGGCCCAGTCTACATCGTGTTCTGGTAAGACTTCTACTGCATCCCCACACAGGGTTTGATACAGCGATCGCCATTGCTCGTTGACAAAGGTGTGGTCAAAGGTGCCCTGAGTGGCGCGATCGTGAATGGCTAACTCCAGGCGGCTGATGGTGCTTTGGCGAAACAACAGATTGAGCTGATCTTCCAGTTGGCGGGTGATCAAGGTTTTTTTCAGGGCTGGGTTATCGGCGGCTTGCTTCAGCAAATAATCCAATAACAGCAATTCGTTGAAGGTAGACGCAATTTCGGCCAAGACCATCGGCGGGTTGCTGTTGAAATAGGACTGGCGATCGCCAATCCAGGCAAAGTGCAGACCGTGCCCCATCTCGTGCGCCAGGGTAAAAAGGGAATTGTAATCTTCAGTGTAGGACAGCAGCAAATAGCTGTGCTTGCCGGGGGCATACCAGCAGAACGCCCCACCCCGTTTCCCCGGTCGCACTTTGGCATCCACCCAATTGTTGAGGAAAAATTCTTCGGCTCGCCGCGCATAGTTCACGTCAAACTGAGATAACGCCGTCAGCAAAGTCTCTACCCCGGTTTTGTAGGGCAAGGAGGGCACAGGTTCGCTGGCCCACGGGGCATACACATCGCAAGTCCGAATTTTTTGGCCCAATGCCTGCCCTTTTAGGGTGTAATAGCGTTGCCACAGGTCAAACCGGGCGGCAGTACCGCTCATGATGGCCCGGAAAACGGGTTCCGAAACTTCATCGGTGAGCAATTGTTTATCCAGAGTAGACCCATAGCCCCGCATTTGATTTTCGAGCTTGTGATCTTGGGCGACGGTGTTGAGGATATAGGCATAGAGGGAGTTGTGTTGCCCCATGACCTGGCGCACTGAGGCATAGGCGTTGTAGCGCACTGCCGCATCAGGATGAAATAACAGGGCACCGAGTTCGGCTTCGGTGCTGAAGGTTTCGCCGTCGGGGGTGGTGACGGGGGCATATTCCTGCTCGCCCAGGTGCACCGATCGCAGGTTGATAAAGGCTTGTCGTCCGGTCAAACTGTCTTGGTTGCGGGTTTGTTCGACGGCTTCTGCTAACTTGTAGGGGCGAAACTTGGCGATGTTGTAGAGGTAATGGCGATAGGGCTGGAGTTCGGGGGCGGTATCCAGGGCGGCAAATGTTGCTGCGTCTAAGCTCTTTAATTCCAAGTCAAAAAACAGCAGTTGATTTTCGATTCCCGTAATCGCTTCCATCACCTTATCTTGCATCTGTTTGGCGGCGGTGTTGCGGGTATCGGCGGAGAAAATTAGGGCGGGGAAGGCGTAGAGATAGCCTGCGGTTTGGGAGATGGATTCCAGTTCTTGCAAACAGTGATGAATTTGCGTGGGGGTGAGGGTGGCGACTTTTTCGCGGTAGGTGTCACGAAAGGCGATCGCCCGCTGCTGCAAGTTTTCTAGATCAGCCGTTAGCTTGGGGTCGTCAAACCCTTGATAGAGATCGGCAAGATTCCATTCTTGGGGTTGCTCCAGTGGGAGGGTGGCGGACTGAACCAAGGTCAAACTCCTTTGCCTGAGTAAGCTTCAATGGGTGTACTTCAGTATAAAACCGAGCGCAGGGAACCGAGGGACGGCAGGGGCCACGTCGGCCTGACTTTATCTTATACGAAATCATTTCGACTTTGCTTAAGTGGGATTGCAGGGCTTTGGGCTAAAATTGGAGCGCAGATAGGCTGGCGAAGAATGCAAGCTTTTGGCAGGTGCCCGTGGGATTAGAAGCAGGCTCAACGCGGTGTTTTTGTGGTAGTCAACGGTTGTTGGCGCAGTGTTGTGAACCGTTGTTGTTGGGGCAGGCGATCGCGCCGACGGCAGAAACGTTGATGCGATCGCGGTACTCGGCATACTGTGTGGGCAATGTGGACTATTTGGTGGCGACGCACCATCCGCTGTATCGGGCGCGGGATATGCGGAGCCAAATTAGCCAGACAATGCAATCAACGGAGTGGTTGGGCCTGGTGATTGTGGAAACTGAAGGCGGCCAACCTCAGGATGCAACGGGTGTGGTGGAGTTTGTGGCGGTGTATCGGGCGGGGAGCGAGGCGCAGTTGCATGAGCGATCGCGGTTTGTGCAGCAAAAGGGACGGTGGCTATATCAAGATGGGGATGTGTTGCCGCCGTTATGGCCGAAGCGGAATGAACCTTGTTGGTGTGGCAGTGGCCAAAAGTTTAAGCAGTGTCATGGGGGGCGGGGGCGATCGCCGGGTTGAAGCGGAGGCGATCGCAGTGTTTTGGGGTTAAGCGGCGAGTTCCCGTTCGATCGCGGCGACGAAGGCCGGGGCATCGGGGGTGACGGAACTGGGATAACGCCCGACGACTTCGCCCTGTTTGTTCACCAGAAATTTTTCAAAGTTCCAGGCTACGTCGCCGCTGGGTGGGGTTTGGGTCAATCGGGCATAGAGGGGGTGTTGCTCGCTGCCTTTGGCGTGGACTTTATCGAACAGGGGGAAGGTGACGCTGTATTGGGTTTCGCAGAATCGGGCAATTTTGTCCAGGCTGTCGGGTTCTTGTTTGCCGTAGTCGTTACAGGGAAAGGCGAGGATTTCCAGGCCGCGATCGCGGTAGGTTTGGTAGAGGGATTGTAAGCCGCGATATTGGGAGGTGTAACCACAATAGGAGGCAACGTTGACAATCAATAAAACCTTACCGGCATACTCACTTAAGACTTGCTCTTGACCATTAATTGTTTTAACGGTGACATCGCTAATTGTAATTCCCATTGTTTTGTTTGTGTGTTGGCCACCCTTCATTGTAGAGGTGAAAGGTGCCCAACAGCGGGTGGGTAGGGGGCTGAAAAGCGGGAAGGCGAAGTTTTGCCTCAGGGCGATCGCGTTTTCTTCGATAATGAAAGGTGAAATGGTGCCGGGAGAATGACTTTTGCCAGCAGAAATTGAGCTTTGGGTGACGGAGGAAGAGGCGGGCGATCGCCTGGATGGGTTTTTGGCGGAACAACTGGCTGACCTGTCGCGATCGCGGGTGCAAAAGCTGATTGCCCAAGAGCAGGTGCGGCTAAATGGGGCGGTGTGTACGGCGAAAAAGGCGCTGGTGCAGGTGGGCGATCGGGTGCAGATGACTATTCCTGATGTTACGCCGCTGGCTTTGGCACCGGAGGCGATCGCCCTGGATGTGTTGTATGAGGATGCTGAGTTGTTGATTGTGAATAAGCCTGCGGGGTTAGTGGTGCATCCGGCTCCGGGCCATACCCAGGGAACGTTGGTGAATGCGTTGTTGTGGCATTGCCGGACAGCAACGGGAGAAAGTACGCTGTCGGGAATTGGGGGGGTGCAGCGACCGGGCATTGTGCATCGGTTGGACAAAGATACGACGGGGGCGATCGCGATCGCGAAAACGGATCAGGCCCATCTCCATTTGCAAGCGCAATTTCAGGCAAAAACGGCCCGTCGGGATTATCTGGGGATTGTCTACGGTGCCCCCAAAACGAATAGCGGTACGGTGGAGGCGGCGATCGCGCGGCATCCGGTGGATCGGCAGAAAATGGCGATCGTGCCCGAAGCCAAGGGGGGGCGCAGAGCCGTAACGCATTGGCAAATTCAGGAGCGCCTAGGTAACTACACACTGATGCAGTTTGCGCTGGAAACGGGCCGCACTCACCAAATTCGGGTACATACGACTCATTTAGGGTTTCCGATTGTGGGCGATCCGTTGTATGGGTCGGGCAAATCCGTTGGGGTAAATTTGCCGGGGCAGGCGCTCCATGCGTGGCGGTTACAACTCCAGCATCCGGTGACGGGGGAACTGGTGGAGGCGATCGCGCCCCTGCCGCCCCACTTTACGACCTTGCTGGAAATTCTCCGCAAACGTCATTAAAGTTGTCCTTACAAAATCTCGCGTTTGAGGTAAGGCTGTAAGGCTTCTGGGATTTTGACGGAGCCATCGGGTTGTTGGTAGTTCTCCAAAATGGCGGCCATTGTGCGCCCTACGGCCAGCCCGGAGCCGTTTAAGGTGTGGACAAATTGGGTGCCTTTTTGGCCCGTGGTTTTAAACCGAATGTTGGCGCGGCGGGCCTGGAAATCCCCGAAATTGGAGCAACTGGAGATCTCGCGGTAGCGATCGGCGGCGGGCAACCACACTTCCAAGTCATAACATTTTGCGGCTCCAAAGCCCAAATCCCCTGTACAAAGTTCAATGACGCGATAGGGGAGTTGTAACGCTTGGAGGATAGCCTCGGCATTTTGCACCAGGGCTTCGTGTTCCTGGGCGGAGGTTTCGGGGTGGACTAGTTTCACCAGTTCGACTTTGTTGAATTGATGGAGGCGGATGAGGCCCCGTGTGTCTTTGCCGTAGCTCCCGGCTTCGCGGCGGAAACAGGGGGTGTAGGCACAGTGATAAATGGGGAGGTCGGTATCGGTGAGGATTTCGTCGCGGTAGAGGTTGGTGACGGGGACTTCGGCGGTTGGTGCTAGCCACAAGTCGTCGTCTTTACATTGAAAACTCTCTTCGGCAAATTTGGGGAGTTGGCCGGTGGCGGTGAGGGAGGCGGAGTTAATCAAAAAGGGGGGGAGGACTTCGGTGTATCCGGCGGCAATTTGGCGATCGAGCATGAACTGGATTAAGGCTCGTTCTAAGGCTGCGCCTGCGCCGATCAAGGCGACGAACCGACTTTGGGCGATTTTGGTGCCGCGTTCCGTGTTGAGAATGCCCAGGTTTTCGCCAATTTCCCAATGGGGCTGGAAGGTCTGCCCAGTGGGTTTGTGGTCATCGCCCCAGCGCCGGATTTCTACATTGTCGTTTTCGTCTTTGCCGGAGGGGGTGGCGTCGCTGGGTAAGTTGGGTAGGGTGAGCAGGAGGGCTTCGATCTGGGCTTTGAATTCTTTTTCTTGGGGTTCCAGTTCACCCAGTTGGGCTTTGAGTTCGTTGCCTTCGGCTTTGAGTGCGGCGATTTCGGGGTCGGTTGGTGGGGTGCCTGCTTTCATTTTTTGGCCAACTAACTTGCCGATTTCGTTGCTGCGGGCTTGCAGTTGCGATCGCACGCGCTCCAGATCTTTTTGTTGGGTGGACAGCGCCACAATGGGTTGAATGGTATAGCCGGGGCCACGCGAGTCGAGTTTCGCCTGTACCAAATCTGGATTTTCGCGAATAAGCTTCAGGTCAAGCACGGAAGTTTAAGGGGTTAGGTGGACTGAATTTGCAGCAGTATTAGACGAGGCTACCCGATAAAAGTCTATACCTTGAGGCAGGGCAGCAGGTTGGCGGGGCAGCGCAGGACAATTGCTGTAATCCATAAATCAGAATACACCGCTTACTCAATGACTTGGGGGTGAGATTGGCGGTTTGGGACAAATTTTGGAAAATTTGATTTGGCGGTTTGGCGGGGACGGTTAGACGGTGCGGATGACGCGGCAGGGGTTGCCAACGGCGACGACGTTAGCAGGAATATCGCGGGTGACGACGCTGCCTGCGCCGATGGTGGTGTTGTCGCCAATGGTGACACCGGGACAAATGATTGTGCCACCTCCCAGCCAAACGGTGTTGCCAATGGTGATGGGTGCGGCTAGTTCTTGCTGGGTTTGCCGCAGGGCGGGATCGGTGGGATGGTAGGCGGTGTAGATTTGGACGTAGGGGCCACAGAGGACATCATGGCCGATGTGGACGTGGTTGCAATCTAAAATTACGCCGCCGTAGTTCATGTAGAAGCGATCGCCCACCTGGATGTGGCACCCATAGTCGCAGTGAAAGGGAGGCACGATAGTTGGGTTTGCGCCAACGTGGCCCAAGAGTTCCTGGAGGATCTGTTGGCGCTCTAGGGATTGGGTTTCGGTGGTTTGGTGATATTGCCGCAGAAGCCGAGCGGCCCGCTGATTGGCGGCTGCAAGTTCCGGATCGGTGGCGAGGTATAACTCCCCAGCCAACATTTTTTGTTTTTCTGAGCGCGCCTCTGAATTCATGGGTGGGGGAGTGGGGGGCGATCGCAATTTACCACTGACTATTTACCACTGACTGATGAAGGATAAATCCAGGGTGCTGAAGTTGGTACTCAGGGCTAGATTTAAGTGTTCCATCGCTTGCACTAACCACTGGACGGCGCTGTGTTGGCAGGTTTCGTAATGGTTGAACAGGATGGAAAACCGCTTTTCCAGGTGGGGTTTGACTTTCCGACAAATCAAGACGATTTTCAGCAGTAATCCTGTGGCGATCGCTGGCCCCAGGTTGGAGATGAGATCGACAAAGAGGAAATGGTTCGGTTTTTGCGTACTTTCGACAACCAAAAAGTTTAACAACTGGCTACAGGTACGCACCATGAGGAAGTCGTTGAGCTTTTGGTCGTTGCTTTCGGGCAGGATGTTGTGCAGTTGGGTATGCAGTTGGTTGTTGAACTGCTGTTTGCCGTAGCCTGAGGTGACGGAAGTTGTGATGTATTGGTAGAGGTCGTCTTTGAAGTCCCGGAAGGAGGGGGTTTGGGCAGTATGGGTCAGGAAGCACTGGGCAACATCCCGGTACGATCGCGCCCCCTGAGATTTGCCGACAAAGTGTTTTAAGGCAGTGCACAGTTCCTGGTCTGACAGAAGGGTGGGATTTTTGGCAGGGGATAATCTGAGACCGGGATTGGACTGGCCGCGACTCAGTTGCGATCGCCGCACCTGGTAGGTTACATACTGGGACAAGTCCACTTCATACTGGCGCTGTGCTCTGGCGCGGAGTTGGCGAATGGTCTGCTGCTGTTCGTAAGTGCCGCCTTCGGCCATGAGGCAATGGTCATACAGATAGGGATAGCGCCGGATTAAGGCACCTAGAGGTTCGCTACCCGCAGGCAATGGGGCATCGGTGGTTTGCTCAATGACTTGGGCCAACCGCCGCAGCGTGGTATATTGCTCGGTGGTAGTAAATTCTCTGGTTAAGTCGCGCAAGCGCCGCACCGACCGGGAACGGGCAAAATCCATTGTGGTGCGCGAGGGCGGGGTTGCAAACAGGTCAACCAGTTCAGGAATGAAGGCTTGGTGTTGGGGCCGTGCCTGCCAGCGGTTGATTAAAATGTGGCAACACCGATTGAGGATAAACCGAAATTCGTGGTCGGCATTTTTTCCAGAGGCGACTTGATCGAGGATGCGCGTAATTTCTGTGTTTGGATAACCAACGCCATCAACAAAAAGCGATCGAAAGTGCTGCACCAATTGGCCAGGGGTTTCGGCCTGCACCAGATTGAGCAGATGATCGTAGAGTTGCTGTTCCTCGGCTGCAACTTGCCTTGTGTAACGGGGTGTCCAGGTGCTCACGGCGGTCACGTTTTAGATTCAGGAACAAAGCAGTAACAGAACAGGGATAGGGCTACGAAAGACGGTAAATCTCTCTTCAAGGTTCCAATTTTAGGTGGAATCGTAAAGAAAATAAAGAAAAAATTAAGATTTACATCAATTTTCTCGTAGGAATTAATGGGAGCCAGGCAAAACTTCGGAGATTTTAGCCAGGGCGCAAGGATTTACGCCAGATTGTTGGTAAAACCGCTGAGGTTTGCGATCGCTCGGTAAAAAAATAGTTGCTTGTCTACAGCAAGGGAGCTAGTTGCTATGATTCGCGGATTGGGAGTAGGCATCAGTCGGGGGCAAATGCTTACTAAACTTAACGTCTGTGACTGAATTGTACTCTTGTACCGTCTAATACGTCGGACTCGATATGCCAGTTCTTTCGTCAGGGATACTCCAGTCTAGTCATTGAGGCGATCGCGCCGGTCTGGAATTGAAACACCTTTTCCAAAAAATTACATTGCGTTGGAGTTAGGGCAACTGGCTTAATCAAACTGACATAGAAGGGCGCTTAGTGCTCAATTTGGCACAAACGGCGCAGATTGAGGACATCGCTGAGTTTACGGACTTGGGTGAAGGTTTTTTCGAGCTGTTCGTGATCGCGAATGTCGATACCCAGGTCGATGACGGCGGTTTGGTCGGGGAAGGTGCGAACTTGGGCATGGCGCACGTTGATGTTGTTATCTGTCAGGCGGGACAGAATATCTTTAAGGATGCCGACGCGATCGATGACTTCGATTTGAATATCGACGGGGTAGGTTTGGGGCCGACCACAGGCTTCCCCAAGGGGGTTCCAGCTTACGGGCACTAGGCGATCGCCGGGAATGTGATCAGTGTTGGTGCAGCCTTGGCGATGAATGGAAATGCCGCGATGGCCTTGGGAGACTATGCCGATGATAGCTTCGCCGGGGACAGGGGTACAGCACCCAGCGAGGTGATACAGCAGTCCTTCTACTCCGGCGATCGGGGCAGCTTTGCCGGGGGTAAAGGGGGGCGCTTTGGCGGGGGCAATGGCAGGGAGGGCGAGTTGGGCGGCTTCCTCTTCGGTGTCTTGGATCTGTTCGATCGGCTGTTGGGCTTTGACGGCTTCGCGCAGCCGATTCACGACGGTATTGAGGGTGACTTCGCCATAGCCAAGGGCGGAGAGCAGATCATCGACGCTATGGTAGTTACATCGCTCGGCGGTGGAGCGCATGGGGTCGGATTTGAGGAGGGCTTCAAAGCCGTTTTTGCCCAGTTCTCGCTCTAACATGTCGCGGCCCCGGGCCAGGTTTTCTTCCCGGTGCGATCGCTTATAGGCTTGGCGAATGCGGTTCCGGGCACTGTTAGTGACCACAAAATTCAACCAATCCAGGCTGGGGCGGGAGTTTTTGTTGGTCATGACCTCGACGATATCACCGTTTTTCAACGGGGTATCTAAAGTCACCATCCGCCCGTTTACTTTTGCGCCAGCACAGTGGTTGCCGACTTCGGTATGAATGCGATAGGCAAAATCGACGCAGGTTGCCCCCCGCCCCAACGCGACGACATCCCCTTGAGGCGTGAAGACATAAACCTCGCCGTCAAACAGATCGTCTTTGATGCTTTCCAAGTATTCCTGGGCATCTTTGAGATCGTTTTGCCAATCTAACAGTTGCCGCAGCCAGGTAAATTTTTCGTCCATACCCGTCAGGGGGGCGTTGGAATGGCCGACTTCTTTATATTTCCAGTGGGCGGCAATCCCGTATTCGGCAACGTGGTGCATTTCCAAGGTGCGGATTTGGACTTCCAGGGGGCGACCAGTATTGCCAATGACTACGGTGTGGAGGGATTGGTAGCGGTTGGGTTTGGGTAGACCAATGTAGTCTTTGAAGCGACCGGGGATGGGGCGAAAACTGTCATGGACGATCGCAAGGGCGCGGTAGCATTCTTCGTTGTCTTGGACAATGATGCGGATGGCAGCTACGTCATAAATTTCGTCGTAATCTTTTTGCTGCCGATGCATTTTTTGGTAGATACCGTATAAGTGCTTCGGTCGCCCGCTGATTTCAAAGACTTGAATCCCAATTTGTTGGAGGCGATCGCGCAAGGACTGGGTGATGGCAGCGAGGTGGGCTTCGCGATCGGCCCGTTTTTCAGCCACCAGTTCTTGGACATTCCGGTAACTTTCCGGTTCGAGGTATTTGAAGGCTAAATCTTCGAGTTCCCATTTGAAGCGACCGATCCCCAAGCGGTTGGCCAAGGGAGCAAAAATCTCACGGGTTTCCAGGGCGATCAGGCGGCGTTTGGCATCGGCCAGATGTTCCAGGGTCCGCATGTTGTGGAGGCGATCGGCCAGTTTGACCACAATGACGCGGATATCCTGAGCCATCGCCAGGAACATGCGCCGGAAGTTTTCGGCTTGGCGTTCTGTTTTGCTGGAAAAGTTGAATTTAGATAGCTTTGTCACCCCTTCGACCAGCAGGCGAACTTCGTGCCCAAAACGCTCCTCTAACTCATCCGGCGTGACTTCGGTATCTTCAACCACATCGTGTAAGAAACCAGCGGCGATCATGGCGCTGCCCCCGCCCAAGTCGCGGAGCAACCCGGCAACGGCGACGGGATGCATGATGTAAGGCTCACCGGAGGCGCGATATTGCCCCTGGTGAAGTTGGTAGGCAAAGTCAAAGGCTCGGCAAATGAGGTCTGCATCCGATCGCGCCCCTTCGGCTTCGCTGCAATCGGGGGAGAGCTGACATTGGACAAGTTGGCACTCGCGGAGCCAATCGGGGACAGTAAACTCAATCGAAGATGCAGGAGCCGTTAGATTCATGTGGATAGCAGCAGGTAAGAAGGCCCGGACGATGATGTATTGGCTGATTTTACTCGCCTTATTAGGATCTAACTATAAGTAAATCTTGATTCTGGTCAATTATCGGTCGGTAGATAACAATTAAGCGATAAATAATAAATAGCTATATTGACCAGAGGTGATTTCCGGTCTATGGGTTGAGGGCGTTGATGGGTGGATGAAAAGCTTTGCTTTCAGGCCACTGTGCTATGGGGTTCAGCACGGGCACCTTTGGCTTATCTGCCATTCTAACAATAAGATGCAGAATTCTTTACATTAACATTCGATTATTTTTAACAATGCTCGAAATATGTAATCTGCGCTACGGATTGCGACCCAAAAATTTGTAGCTTGGTGCGGCTGATCGCGGGCGATCGCGGCTGATCGCGGCGTTGGGGCAGTTTAGTCAATTAAGCCAGCGGGGGGAGTAATTTCAATTCGCTGGTGGGCGAGATCGACAATGGGCACGATCGCCATAACAAAGGGAATGAGGAGGGGTTTGGCGTTGGGCGGGGCGGGCGATCGCTGCACTTCGAGGAGATCGTTGCCAGCGGGGATGATGTTGGTTACGGTGCCGATGAGGGTTTGGGTTGCCTGGTCAAAGACTTGGAGGCCAATCAAATCGGCGACGTGGAATTCGTCGGGGTCGAGGGGGAGGCGATCGCTGGCGGGTACCATGATCTGACAGCCGCGCAGGGTTTCGGCTTGCGTGCGATCGGTAATGCCAGCCAACTGCACCACGTACAAGCCTTTGCCGTCTAAGCTGCGGCCTTTGAGCAATTCAATGGGTTCGGGTTCGGTGGCTCCGGGCCGCAACAACCAACGTTGACCGGGTTCGACGAAGCGTTCTGGGAAGTCAGAATCGGGATAAACGCGCACTTCTCCCTTTAAGCCTTGGGGGGCGATGATTTTTCCCACGGCCAACCAGCGATCGCTCATTTCAACTTAACCCCTTTCCCAGTTCTAGAATGCAAAGCGTAACACGTCTGGAGCCTATCTTTCATCAGGTGGGTTTGGGTTGTTCGGACTGCAATCGACAAGGGGTAAGCCGACAAGGTGGGATTCTCCGTAGCCAGCCTCGGCCACCAGGTAAACGGTGCCATCCGGGGTCTGTTGCCAGCCTTGAGCTTCTACAATCCTCGGCGGAGTGGGGGCGGGGGCGATCGCGTCATTGCCCCTATTTTTTGTCGTCGCTTGCTGTTCCGCTGCTGTCGCGGCCTGATCTCCCTGAACGCGAATCCAATCCACCAGGACGGCCTCATCGGTCAGGGGTTGCGTGGGGTCGGTGGGCAAGCCGCCGCGCCCTGTGGTGGTGAAAGAACTGGCCCGATTATTGCGGGATAGACACCGTTGGTCAATCTGCTGGGTGGGATCGACTAAATCAACCACCAACGGCGTAACCCCTCTGGCGGGGTCAACTCTGGGAAAAATGACGGTGCCACTGGTGCCCGCGCGGGAGTCGGCAGAAATATCCACACGACCATTCCCGCGAAACTGGGCAAAACTACCCGGATTGCGGCCAACGGCGATCGCTTGTCCGGTGCCAAACAGGTTGGCGAGAAACACGGGCGAGTTAATGAAGATATTGCCCCCTGGCCCGAATTCGGCGTTGGCGAGGATGTCGCTGTCTTCGAGGGCGAGGAAGAGTTGGGAGCGGATGGTGATGTTGCCGCCGCCGCCCGTACTGTCAAACACGCTAGTGCTGATGAGGCTGCTGTCGCGGAGGCGAATGTCGTTAGCGGTCAAACTGATATTGCCACCGCCGGATCGATCTGAACTAGCCAAAATTTGTCCATTGTTGCTGGTCAAAGCGTTAGTGAGATTGATGGTGATATTGGCAGCAGTGCCCAGGTTGAGGCCGCGACTGGAAATCAGACCACTTTGCGATCGCAGCGTGTTGGCGCGAATCTGAATGTCGCCGCCGCGTCCCTGGCCATTGATGTCGGAGCGTAATGCCCCTTGATCGAGGAGGGTTAAATCGCCGGTTTGAACGGATAATGATGCGCCGTTGGTGGTGCCGGAGGCAGCGGTCGCGAGGGAACTTTGGTTGGCGATGGTGATGCGATCGCTAACCTGAACCGTCAGGTCTCCGGCGTTGCCTTGCATTCCGGTGGCGGTGCCTGTTGCCACGGCGGTTGTGAGCAGTTGATTAATCCCGGAGATCAGGGGGGATGACGGTTGAATGGCGCTGAATTGGGGGGTGTTGAAAATTTCGCTGCGGGTGAGGCTATCCAGTTGGTCGATGCTCAAGGTGTTGATGGTCGATTGGTTGGAGAGGTTCAGTTGTCGGGCGGAAACGGTGAGGGTTCCGCCGGTGCCTGCGCCGAAGGTGGCGGTGGAGATCACGCCGCGATTGTTTAAATTGAGGGCGTTGTCTACGGCGATCGCGAGGGTGCCGCCCTGCCCCTGCCCAACCACGCTGGTGGCAATGTAGCCAGAATTTTGCACGGTGACGTTGCCTGCTTGCACGCGGATGTTGCCGCTCTGGCGTTGCCCAATCACAGCGGTACTGATGCCGCCAGCATCAACGGTGAGGGTGCCTGTTTCCACGGAGAGGCTGTTCCCGGTGAGAAAGGAGGCGCGGTTGATCTGGATTTGACTGGTGGTGCGATCGGGACTACGGACTGTAACCGTGCCACCAATTCCGGTGCCGATGGGGCTGGCGGAGACGGTGGATAGGTTTTGCAGGGTCAAGCTGGGGGTTTCAATCCGCAGGTTGCCTGTTTGCCCAGTCAGGGCGGTGGTGGAAATGCTGCTGCCATTTTGGACGGTGACACTCTCGGTGGCACGAATGGATAGGCGATCGCCCCCATCTCCGGCGAGGGCGGCGGCGGACAGGAAACTGGCATCACTGACTTGTAGGCGAGCGGTATTCAGGTTGATGGTGCCGCTCTGCCGACCTTCGGCGGCAAGTTCGCCGCCGTTCAACAGGGCGATCGCGTTGGCTTGAATATTTACAGTGCCTGCCTGTCCGCCAAAGGCATTGGCAGTGATCACAGCCCCATTACGCACGGTGAGGCGATCGGTAGTAATCTGCATGGAGCCAGCGTTTCCGGTGCTGTTCAAACCCCGCAGCACGCCGACGGACAAGAGGCTAGGGCGACTGCCTATGCCATTCACGTCAATCTCAGAGGCGCGGATGGTGAGGGTGCCGCCTGTGCCTGAGGTGACGGTGCCTGCGTAAATTCCAGCCCCATCTTGCACGAGTAAGCGTTGGGTATCGAGGGTGATGGCTCCGGCTCTGCCGCTGCTGTTGACTTCGGGAAGGGTGAATAAGCCCGTTACCCGCGCTGAGTTGCTCTGTCCGTATAACTCAATTTGGTTGGCTTGCACGGCGATCGCCCCCGCATCACCAGCCCCCAAGGAGGCGGACTGAATTTGGGAGCCGCCACTGAGCACTAAGCGTCCGGTGTTGACTGCAATTCTGCCCGCGTTCCCAGTGCCGTAGCCACTTGCGCTGATGCCGCTGAGATTCGACGTAGGAGCGGTGGCGATGTTGACCTCGTTGGCTTGGATGGTAATGGTTCCGGCTTGTCCCGCGCCGAAGGATTCTGCTAACAATCCGCCGCCATTTTGGAGGATTAAGCGCCCTGCTGCGATGGCGATCGCGCCTGCATCCCCGCCCACCGCACTGTTTGTCCGAATGGCGGCGTTGTCGATCGTAATATCGGCGTTGGCTCTTAGACTGACGTTCCCGCCATTGGTGCGGATGTTATTGCCAAACCCTAAAAATGCTAAAGGCCCGCCCTGCAAGATGATGCTGTTTCCCGCTTCGACGCTGAAGCCGATGCCGGGAGTGGTGATGTTGACAGGCGCATCAAAGACGATAGTGTTGGTGGCTTGCAGGATGACGTTGGCCGTGGCGTTATTGATGGTGCCGTTGTTGATGGTGTTGTTCACGCCGGGGTCGGCAAATTGGTCGTTGGCGGTGAGTTCGGGTGGATTGTTGCCGCCTGCGATCACGGTGATGTTGGTGGGGTCGAGGAGGAGGGTGCCGGGAAGTCCGTTGGGGGCGATCGCGTTGACTTGGCCCTGATAGGCCAAAAAGTCCCGGCCTGAGATTTCGACAAAACCGCCGTTGCCGCCGCGATCGCCCCCTTGGGCGCTGACCGTGCCATAAAACCGAGTGGCTTCATTCCCCCAAACAATCACTTTGCCGCCATTGCCTGCATCCAGTGCATCAGCGGTGATGCTGACCTTCGGCCCAACAAAAGTTCGACTCGCGGTAGGAACCGGGCCGTTGCCCTGGAAGTCGCCGCCAATCAGGACAGTGCCGCCGCCTTGGGGGGCAGAGACATCGATTTGGGCTTGATCCAGGAGGGCCACGCGATCGCCCAAGACCTGCACGGTGCCGCCCGGAGCCGTTAAGGTGCCCCGCTGAAAAACGTCACTGCCAAGGAGCATTAAGCTATGACCGGGATTGACCGCAAGATTGCCGTTATTCTCGATGGGTGCTTGGCCCCGACCATATTGCAAACCGGGTGTGAGGTTAATCGCCAGCAGCGGCGGCGCTTGGGGATCGACGGCACTGAATTCGTTGCCATCGGGAAACTGAAAGCGATCGGTGGTACTGGCGACAAAGGAACCCCCAATTTGCAGAGCGGCGTTGGGGCCAAAGGTGATGCCATTGGGATTCAGCAAAAAGAGGTTAGCCGTGCCGTTGGCCTGGATTAGGCCATCAATCCGAGAAGCATTGGGGCCAGTCACACGGGTGAGAATGGTTTGGATCTGAGGGGCGTTGTTAAATTGGGCAGACCCTCCGGTGGGAATTGAGAATTCGCGAAAACTATGGAATAGATTGGCTCCGCGTACAGTGCCCCCGCCGATCGCGCACACCTGGCAACCGGGGGCGACTTGGGAATTGCTGGGCAAGGTGGTATCGGGAATAATCTGGGCTTGGGTCGGTAAACTGGCTATGGCCCAGACCCCGCTGCCGATCGCGAAACGGACAGTTTGAGCAAACAGGCAGGGGGGGTAAGGCATATCAGTAGATTTACGGCTGGCGCGATCGCCGTTATCCTACCAGCCCCAGGAACAACCCGTAGAAAACTGGCCCAGGTTTTACCGCAACTTTACAGAAATAACAGCGAGGGGAGATCGTCGCCAACCCAGGCAACTGTGCCCCCAAGCACAATATTACAAAAAAACTTGAACTCCAAAGATTCGTGCCAATGGTTTGAAGACCTGTCACGCTTTCCAAATTTTTGTAGCGGATTGCACAAATTGCCGACGGAAAATCGCTTCAATTTTATTTACTGATTTTGATTGGATGCGTCGTGTTGTCTGTCGCCGGACGCTGCAATCAGTGCAATTTTTTCTATCCCTTCAGTGTCGCAATAAAGCATATATGGTTACGACTCTAATTTCCACTTCGGCAACCCAGTTACGCTCCAAGCTACCGAGTTCCCTTAAGCGCCTCGCTGATCTGGCTTATAACTACTGGTGGTGTTGGGTTGCTGACCAGGTTTCTTTATTTGAAATGGTTAATCCGGTGGTGTGGGAGGAATGCGGCCACAATCCCGTCGCGCTCCTGGAATTGGTGTCCTACGATCGCCTCACCCAGCTTTCGATTGATCCGTTTTATCTCAAGCGGTTGAATGCGCTGGTGGCGGAGTTTGATGGTTACATGGCCGCACAAAATACCTGGGCCAGCCGGGTTGCGCCCCAAATTTCCCCGACCCATCCCGTGGCCTATTTCTGCGCGGAGTTTGGCTTGCATGAATCGCTGCCGATTTACTCTGGTGGGTTGGGCATTTTGGCGGGCGATCATCTGAAGTCGGCTTCTGATTTGGGGGTGCCGCTGGTGGCCATTGGCTTGTTGTATCGCCAGGGGTATTTTCGGCAACGGCTGAATCGGGAGGGGTGGCAGGAGGATTATTATGTCGATGCGCCCTTTGAGCAGATGCCGTTGGAGTTGGTGAAGGATGCGGGCGATCGCCCGGTGTGTGTGGACGTGCAGGTGCGGCATCGAGTCGTCAAAGTCCAGGTCTGGAAAGTCCAGGTGGGGCGGGTGTCGCTGTATTTGCTGGATACCGATCGCGAGGATAATGACCCGATTGATCGGTGGCTGACGGGCCATTTGTATGGCGGGAATCAGGAAACTCGCATTGCCCAGGAAATTGTGTTGGGTATTGGTGGGGTGCGGGTTTTGCACGCCTTAGGCATTGAGCCGGGGATTTATCACCTGAATGAAGGGCACGCGGCTTTTTGTCTGCTGGAGGTGGCAAAGACGGAGATTCAACGGACGGGCCAATCTTTCTACGATGTGGAGGCGGCGGTGCGCGATCGCTGTGTGTTCACGACGCATACGCCAGTGCCCGCTGGCCATGATGTGTTTTCGGCGGATTTGATGGACTCGTTCTTTGCCTTGTATTGGCCGCAGATGGGCTTGTCGCGGGAGCAGTTTTTGGCGCTGGGGGCGCGGCGGCTGGGTGATCCCTGGGAGCCGTTTGGGATGACGGTGTTGGCGTTGCGGCTGTGTCGGACGGCAAATGGGGTGAGCGAGTTGCATGGCCAGGTGTCGCGGCAAATGTGGCGGATTCTCTATCCTGAAAAAAGCCAGGATGACGTGCCCATTGGCTATGTGACAAATGGGGTACATGGGGCGACGTGGACGGCTTCGTTGCTGAGTGATTTGTATGCGGAATATCTTGATCCGGCGTGGTTTGATAAGGTGCTGGAACCTGGCTTGTGGGCGAAGGTTGACCAAATTCCGGCGGCGGAATTGTGGTGGCGGCATCAGGTGTTGAAGGAACGGTTGATTGCCCATGCGCGGTACAAGATTAAGCAAGCTCGGAGCAAACGGGGTGAGGGGACGGCGGCGATCGCGGCGGTGGATCAGTTGCTTGATCCCAATATTCTGACGATTGGGTTTGCGCGGCGCTTTAGCCCCTATAAACGGGGGGATTTGTTGTTGCGCGATCCAGAGCGGGCGCTGAAGATTTTTGGCAGTGGCGATCGCCCGGTGCAGATTATTTTTTCTGGGAAAGCTCACCCAGCAGATGAGGAAGGCAAGCGCATCATTCAACGGTTGATGGAGTGGTGCAAGCAGCCGGAAATCCAAAATCGGGTAGCGTTTGTGGAAGATTACGATATGTATACAGCGCGGAAGTTGGTGCAAGGGGTGGATATTTGGCTGAATAATCCCCGGCGACCGTTGGAAGCATCGGGGACGAGTGGGCAAAAGGTCTGTTTTAACGGTGGCCTGAATTGCAGCGTGTTGGATGGGTGGTGGTGCGAGGGCTACCAAACGGATGCCAACGGTAAGGGGCTGAATGGGTGGGCGATCGGTGAGGATGCCCACACGAGCAATCAGGAGTTGCAGGATAAAATTGACTCGGATTCGCTCTATACGCTGCTGGAATCGGAGATTTTGCCCTTGTACTATGACCAGGATCAGGACGGGGTGCCGCAGGGCTGGGTCAAGATGATGAAAAAGTCGATCCAGACCAATGGGTTTGCGTTTAATACGCACCGGATGCTTGCGGATTATGTGACGCGGATTTATGCGCCGGGGAGTGCGGTGGAGTCGCTGCCCAGTTTTGCCCAGATTCCGGTGACTAGCGATCGCGGGAAGGGGCGATCGGAGGGATGAGGTGGTCGGGTACAGTGGAGGAGCCGCTAGGGTTCTGCTACTGTACCTATGAGCATTTGGGAAGTTGATTTTTATCGTCGTCCGCTTCAGACTGAGGCGGGCGTTCCGCTGTGGGAATTAGTTGTCTGTGTGCTACCGGGCGATCGCGTGTACACGGCCACTTGCCCCCAGCCAGAGGCGACTGCTGCCTGGATTCAGGCTCAGTTACAAGTCTTGTTGACCGACGGGCACTCCCCGCCGGAACGGATGTTGGTCTTTCGGCCCCAAGCCCTGAGTGTGTTGACTGCGGCCTGTCAAGAGTTGGGGATTGCGGTGCAGGCGACGCGGCGCACCCCGACCCTGAAGCAAGCGTTGGTGGAGTTGGCGCAGCAATATCCCACGCGATCGCAATATACGGGGGCCGCCTATGACCCGCTCAAACTGGAGCAAGCGCCCCCAGTGCCGTTGGATGAAAGCTTGCTGGGCCACCAGTGGCAATTTGCCGCGTTACCGGCGGGGGAATTGGTGGAAGCTTTTGCGGGGCGGATGATTCCGATTGTGGAGATGCCGCCGGAATTGCACCCGGATCGGTTGGGGTTGGCTGGGTCGCTGCCCATTCCTGGTGTGGTGATTGAAGGGGGACGGCGATCGCTGCGGCTGGCCACCTGGATTCAACAGGCCCAACCAGTGGCGCTGACGGCGTTTTCTGGCCCACCTGGTGGTTTGGTGCTGGAAGCGGGGTTGAGCGATCGCTGGATCATGGCGACGTTTGATGATCCGGGCGTGTTGACGGCGGCAACGGTCTACGAGCAACGCAAACAGGCCAGCCAAGGGTTACATTTTTTGTTGGTGCAACCGGATGACAGCGGCATGACCTACAGTGGGTTTTGGCTGTTACAAGGGGGTGCCTAAATGCGTTGGCCCCAGGTTGCAAGGGGCGATCGCGCTTTGATCAGGCTCGCCCCACAGTCCTTATCTGGCGTGGATCTGGGCTTTGCCGCACTGTACTAGCAGCAAAGCCGCTTGGATCAGGACTGATTTTTCGATGCTGTGCCAAAAATGACTTCGGGTTCTTCCAGGGCGGCAAAGTCCATAAAGGCTTCGGAGCGCATTTTGGAGGTAGTGAAGCGGGTTAAGACTTCTGGATGAATGGCTTCGATCGAACGGGCACCACAACTGGTAAAGAAGCTAAATTCAAAGCTGCCAATCCGCAGGCGATCGCCATCTTTGAGGAGTTGGCGTTGTTCCATGCGCCGCCCGTTGATGAAGGAGCCGTTCATACTGTTCAGATCGATCAGGTAAAACCCCTCATCAGGCACGTATAGGATGACGGCATGGCGGCGGGATAACACGCGATCGCGCAGGGGTAAGGCAGCTTCCCGATTGCGCCCAATTGTCCAGACCATTTGGGGCTGAAACAAAGTTTGGGAATCGCCCCCCAATAAATTGGTGATCAGACACGCCCGTTGGCCTAAAACAACGCCTTGGATGTAGTGCAAGGGCGCGGTACTACTCCCTGGTTCTGACTCACTCGACTCCAAAAGGTCAGATTCATTGTCCAAGCTCATCATCAGCGTTTGCGCTTTCGCAAACACGGCATCGTCATTTTCATCGGCAGTTCTGGACACAACTCCCCCCGTGGAGTCCACTACGGAAATTTGAGTGTCTGAACCGTCGTTCAATGAAAAATCATCCATGCTGGGTTCGCGGATTTCGCTTGTAAATGATTCAGAAGTCATGCCATTTCTCTTCAGGACAACACAGATTTGCTTGATTTCCCTGAACTCTTCTCCCAATCACAGGATGCCCGGAGGCTCAGTGTAACTAACATTTGTTCTTAGAGCTTTATAACTTTAGCCACAAAGAAATTGATTAACGGCTGTGGCGGGATAAGGTGAGGGCCAAGCAGCCCACGTTGCAGTTTTGATGATGAAGGGAGCTATCCCGGTGTCAGTGTAGACTGCGAAGGAAGCTACAAGCAATCACTTGATGGACTGTTTTTGTGCGGCGATCGCCAGGGCTGGCGCTGACGGCTAACCCTGGCAATTACGATTGAGTTGACGAGTGCTTCAGCTAGAGGAAAAGGGCTTCATGTCTACGCTGCTTTTCCCAGAGACTGCTCAACCTCTTCCTGGAGACGACACAGGGTATTTTCGAGTTGGGCTGCGGCTTCCGCCAGGGTGGGGAAGGTTTTGATCGCAGCGATCGCCCGCCCAAATTCGTCGAGGGACATTTTGCAGGCATCGAGAGCCGCTCGGTCAACGCGATCGCTGAGGCTTTGCACCACTAACTCAATAAACGGCTGGTAAGGAGTCAGGTTGTACTCGCCCCGCTCATATAACCGGAGGTTGAGGCCCCACCGCAAAATCTCCAGGCTACGTTTAACGCTGGCTTGGCGGAAGGTGGTCAGCGAGACTTGATTAACCAGTTCGGCTAAACGCCATTTCACGTCTTTGTCTGAGGCGGCGGGGTCGCTGATCATCGCTTTCAGTTCGGCGAGTTCAGCAAACAAGGTTTCACTGGAAAAGGGAATGATTTCTGAGACAATCATTTCGCCAGTGCTGCTGATGGCCGAGCAGTTTTCTGTTTCCAGGGCGTTGATCAGGATGTTGATCTCGGTTTGGTGGTTCCAGTCTACCTGGCCCAGGAAGAAGGATTCGCCGTAGCCCAGGGGGGTACCCTGGAAGTAGATGGGCAAGTTTTTGCCAGATTCTTTGATTTTGTAAAGGGCGACTTCGAGGCTTTCGGTGGGCCAACCCAGGTTGCGAACCAGGATAAATTTCAGGCGATCGCGCTCGGAAAAGACCAAGGCATTCAGCAAAAGGTGAGCCGCTTCACCAACATTTTGGCCGACGACATAGCGCTCTGGGGCGTGGATATTAATGAGGCAACCCCGCTCAACTTTGTCGCTAATCTGCTCGTACATGGAACTGTTGTTCAACATGTGAGTGAAGCGCACCATGCCGTATTGAACGGTACCGGTTTGGACGGCGTGGGCAAATAACCATTCGTTTACTTTTTTGGTGGCAGCATACACTTCTGCTGTCCAATAGCGGGAAGCTTTACCTGTGGAAGAGAAAATACATTGTTCAACCTGATATTCTTCACACAAGCGAATAATATTTTGAGTACCAAAGATATTTGTAGTAACGGTTTCTAGAACGATTTTTTCGGCTTCGCCGGGGATGCGAATAGCGGCGAGGTGAAACACGATTTCTGGTTTTTCAGCGGCAAAAATTTGCTTTAAACCTTCGTAGTTGCGGACATCCAGGGGATAGAGGCAAACGTTTTCGGCGGTGCCGGGGATGGGTTGGGCGGCGGGGTCGTTTTGACATCGCACGTTATCGACGGAGATGATGCGCTTAACGCCGAGGCCCAGCAGTTTGTTGATCAAAAAGCTACCGACAAAGCCCTCGCCCCCTGTGACTAGAACGGTTTTGCCGTGCAGTTTTTGGCAGACCTCGTTTTTATACAGGGTAAGGGGCCGATGCCAAACGTCTTTGAAGGGATCGTCCTGGAGCCGTCCGGAGGCTTCGTATTCTTTGATGAGGGCTTGAGTCAGCGATCGCAATTGGTCTAAGAGCGGCTCAGATTCCGGCACGGGTGCCCCAACGGGAACCAGAGCTTGGATGCTTTGAATAATTTCGGAGCAGGTTTGATGTGGTGCTTGCATTTGACGATTGGTGATGGAGGTCATGCAAATTACATCGCTATGATGCCCTGATTTTCCGCATAAGTAACAGCTTAAACACGGAGATGGGCTAAAATTTCAAAGAGCAATGGCTGAAATCTCTAGGGAATTTCACACAATTTTTAATTACTGATACGTGTACGTAGCTTTTTTAACCCATGCAAACCGTAGATGAGAAAGGGTTGATTTGTTACTTGGGGGTGGGTGCTGGGGGGTTAATGGCGCACGCGATAGCGTTGGCGGCGCATCAGGAAGTCGGGCACATCTTTTTTAATGCCTTTCGAGACGGGCAGGGTGGCGGCTTCGGTTTCGGTGAGGTTGGTGATGGATTGCAGTTGCGCCAGGACTTCGGTGATTTCGGGGGATGGCTCGGTGAGGGACTCGGCGAGGAGGTCTCGGAGGCGGTTGACGCAGGTTTGGTTTTGGGTGTAACGGTCTTTCCAATGCTGGATAGCGGTTTCGTATTCGCTGGCCTGCTGCGCTTGTTTAAGGATTTGCTCCTGCATTTCGGCGGTTTGCTGTTCTAGCTCGGTGATGCGAGTTTGGTAGCGATCGCGGGTTTGCTCTAGTTCTTGGCAGGTATGTTGCAGCATGGCCTGGTTGGTCATCTGTCGGGACAGGTGGGTTTCCAGGTCTTGAATTTTGCTCTGGGCTTTGAATAGTTCGCCGTCTAGGGGGCTTTCGTTGAGGGACTGGCGGACGGTGTGGGCTTGTTGGAGCAGGTCAATTTGGGCTTGTTGGATTTGAAGGGCTTCGTGGGCGCGTTCTAGTTCTGTTTCTAGTTGCTCGATTTCGGCTTGGCGGGCCTGAAGGGCGTGTTGCAGGTCGAGGGGTGGGGCGGGGTGGGCGCTGGGGTCGAGGGGGGTGGCTCTACGGTCGGTGGGACAGTAGGGGGCGGAATTGGGGCCAAGGCTGGGAGCGGGCTGGGGCCGTTGGAGTTGTTGGACGGCTTCAATTTGGGCTTGGGCGAGTTGGCGATCGCGCAAAAACTGGGCTTTAAGCTGTTCGAGTTGCAGGGGGTGGTTGTCGGTGGGGGTTTCCAGGAGGGTGAGGAAGTCCTGAAGTAACTGGCTTTGGGATTGGTTGAGTTGCTGCTGGGTGGCGAGGGTTTGCTGTTGTTGCTGGAGTTGCCATTTGAGTTGGGTAATGGCTTGCTGTTGAATGTTGGAAATTTCTTCGGTAGAAGCAAGTTGGGCTTCTAGAAATTGTTGATCGATCAGTTGTCGCCGCAGGTCTTCTAGGGAGGCGAGGGATTGATCGAGGGCTTTTTCGAGATGTTGGATGCGTTCGGCCTGTTCGCGGAGCGTAGGGGTGGGGCGATCGCGATCGGGGGTGGGCTGTGGCAGGCGGGCGGGCGGGGTGGGTTGCCAGTCGTGGGGGGCTTCGGCCGGGGCAAACCCTTGCAGATCAAGCTGGAGTTGCTGACATGGCAATGCGGACCCAGGGGCACCCGTGGGCGACGTTGCGTTGAAGTGAACTGGATCATTTGTCCACCAAGAGTCTGGGAGTGAGCCTCGTTCGGTCACTGACAACCTCCTGCCACCCGTAAGGATTGTACTTGACTGCGATCGTTCAGAAAGAACTGTCTCAATAAAAGCAATGACAATTTAATTGGATCTAAGATACAAGGCTTTACTCTTGATAGAGCGTATCTTATTCAAAAGATACTTTTTACGACGCTAGATATAGAACGTTGGGTAAACATGGGGTTGCGCTGCGGATAGCCAGCACCAAAGGGGCTGCGATGGCTTTTCCTTGGCGTTGGGGCGATCAGACATGGGATCTGGACGAGATGTGAAGCCGTTTTATCTTAACGGTTCGTCGTTGTTAGTCTTGGCCCAGGCTCAGAAAATCTTTAGATTGCGGTTGGGGTTCGTGGGGGTTGGGGGTGTTCAATGACCACCGATATTCAACGGGTATTTTGTGGCGTTGACATTTTTCTTCGAGTTGTTTTTGTTGGGAGAGGGCTTTGCGGAGGGTGATGATGAGTTGTTGGACTTGGGGATGGATGGCCGAGTTGCGATCGACGATGGGTGTGGTTTGGCGCTCCAACATTTGAAGCAGTAGTTCGTAATGAATGTGGGAGGGTAAGGGGAGGGGTTCCATAGGGATTGACCTGAATTACAACCGAGAGAAGGTTTTCAGTGGGGACGAACAATGGCAGGAGCGAAGGTTTGGAGCGAAGATCGGAAGCCGCAAGGTGGCAGAGGGTGAGGCTCAAGGGGTGGCGCGGGGGCCGTTGGGCTATTGGGGGGGCTGGGCCGGAACCGCTGTGAGCAGGGTCGCGAGGGCTTGGCCGGGGTCGGGCTGGCGCATGAGAGCTTCGCCGATGAGCACTGCGTCTGCGCCAGCGATCGCGACGGTGGTTAAATCTTCGGCGGTGAAGAGGCCAGATTCGCTGACGATGAGAATGTCGCGGGTTTGGAGGGCGGCTTGGCGATCGCGTAGGAGGGTGCAGGTGGTTTGGCGATCGACGGCGAAGGTTTGCAAGTCGCGGTTGTTGATGCCGATGAGGTTAACGCCATCGAGGGCAAGGACGCGATCGAGTTCCTCCAGGGTGTGAACTTCGACGAGGGCGGTCATGCCCTGGGTGGCGGCAATTTTGAGAAAGTATTGCAGATCCTTGTCAGAGAGAATGGCGGCGATGAGCAGGACAGCATCGGCTCCATGCGCTCTGGCGTAGTACATCTGGTAGGGGTAGATGATGAAATCTTTGCAGAGCAGGGGGAGGTCGGTGACGGTGCGAATTTGCTTGAGATAGTTAAAATCGCCCTGGAAAAATTTTTTGTCGGTAAGGACGGAGAGGCAGGTTGCGCCGCCGTTGGTGTAGGCTTGGGCGATCGCGATCGGGTCAAAATTTTCCCGAATAATGCCTTTGCTGGGGGAGGCTTTTTTGACTTCGGCAATCACGGCGGGGCGAGACTTGGCCATTTGGAGGGCCGCCCGAAAATTGCGAGGCGGGGCAACTTCTTGTACCTGTTGCCGGAGTTTAAGCAGGGGCAGGGTTTCGCGCAATGCGTCTACTTCTGTTTCTTTGTGCCAAACGATTTCCTCCAGAATGTGCTGGGGCGCGGCATCGGGGACTTTGACTTGATAGCGCAACTCCTGGACGGCGACCGCAGGGTTGGGATGACGACGACGAATCTGCATGGGTACTGGTGGAAGTGAGGTTGAAACTGCCGATGGTGCTCTCTAAGCTAGACAGGGCTGGCCCTGGGGCAGTGTCAGCTAGGGTTGAGAGGAAAGGGTTAAGTAATTTTAACTAAAGCTTACCTGATAGCGTAACCTAACTCTGCTAGACCGCACAGGGGACAGGGGACGATTTTTTAATCGGGATGGGTGGGCCAGGGAGCGGGGGGGCGATCGCTGGATGCTGCGGGCTGGGGCTGAGCTAGGCGATCGCGAGGGGAGGCCAGCAGGAATGGTCTGGCCCTAATTGCCCGTGATCAAAGTTGAGATGGCGGGGGCCGTTGGTTTGATTCATTTTGGCCCACCGCCTGTGATGGCTCAGGTTAATGGGCACCGATCGCGCGTTTGTAGCCTTCATCCAGGACTTCGGCCAGGGTGGGGTGGGCGTGCACCAGGAAGGCGAGGTCGTGGACAGATTGGCGTTGGGCGATCGCGCTGGCGGCTTCGTGAATCAGGTCAGAGGCGTGAATCCCGAAGATATGCACGCCCAAAACTTCGCCCGTATCTTGGCGATAGATGATTTTGGCCATGCCTTCGGTTTCGCCTTCGGCGATCGCTTTGGCGTTGCCTTTGAAGTAGGTTTTGGCGGTGCCCACTTCAAACCCTTCGGCTTGGCCTTTTTCTTGGGCGGCGGGTTCGGTCAGGCCAACGAAGCCGATTTCTGGGTGGGTAAAGGCGGCGGCGGGAATGCTGTGATAATCGACAGTGCGCGATCGGCCACAGATAGTTTCGACGGCGGCAACCCCTTGGGCTGAAGCGGTGTGGGCCAGCATCATCTTACCTGTGGCATCGCCAATAGCGTACAAGTGGGGCACTGCGCCCGATGCACTTTGGACGACGAGGTAATCGTCAATGGGGATAAAGCCACGGCGATCAAGGTCTACGCCCACCGTTTCCAAGCCCAGTTTTTGGGTAAAGGGAATGCGCCCGGTTGCGACTAAGCAAGCATCGACTTCCAGCGTCTCGACAACCTCTTTGGTTTTAGCATCGGCCAGCTCGATCACAACGGGGGAGCCGGGAATGATCCGCTTGGCCAAAACTCCGACTTTGGTTTCAATGTCGCGGGGGGTGATCAAAACCCGCTGGGCCAGTTTGGCAATGTCGGGATCAAAACCGGGCATGAGTTGGTCGAGGGCTTCGATCAGAGTGATTTCACAGCCCAAGGCGGTATATACGTCGGCAAATTCTAGGCCAATGTAGCCGCTGCCTACGATCGCGATCCACTGGGGTAGGGTTTCCAGGCGGACGGCATCATCACTGGTGAAGACGGTTTTGCCGTCAATTTCAGTACCGGGGGGGACAAAGGGCACTGATCCCGGTGCCAAGATGATGTCTTTGGCGGTAACAATTTTTTCGCCCGCACTGGTTTCGATGGTCAATTTTTGGACGGCGGTGACCCGTGCCCAGCCTTCAATAATATCGACCCCTAACCGTTTCATGCTGTTGGTGAGGGCTTCCCGTTGTTTGGTCACAATCATGTTGGCGTGGTCGGCGATCGCTTGCCGCTCAAACGCGACAGAGCCAGCCGCTAGTTGAATCCCCAACGCCTGTAAATGGTGGGTGTCGCGCAACTCTCGGACGCGCCCAGAAGCCGCTAGCAACGCTTTTGAGGGAATGCAGCCCCGGTTGACACAGGTACCGCCCATGATGCCCGCTTCGACGATCGCCGTTTTTAACCCACAACTGACGGCATGGAGCGCCGCACCGTGCCCGCCGACTCCGGCCCCAACAATCACCAAATCGTAATCAAATGACTCGCTCACAGTTCTCTCCTGGCATTGTCTTTCCTATTTTCGGTTGGATGTTGCCCTTCAGACAACTGTTTCTTGAATCTGCTTCGCTCCAAGGTGGCTTGCACTCGGTACAAAGTGGTGATTCTTCCACTACGAAAGGTGGATTTTGAACATGGGGTGATTCATTAAAATTGTCGTATTGAAAAGGGATGGCGGGTGATTGCTCTGGGTAAATTCGCTTAAACTCTAGCCGGGTCAAGCTAGAGTTGCTTGTTTCGTCTTGTTTTGTCGTGTTTTTAAGCAAAAATTCTAAGGTTTGTATCAATTTTGAGTGATTGCTGATAAGAGTTGAAAGCTTTGCTGGACAAGGTTTTTAGGGTTTTAGTTGGCAATTTCTTGAGGGAATGGCAGGACAGTTGAATAGATTCTGATTAAGATAGGGCATTCTGGGTAAGTGAGGTGCTTAATGCAATGTCATTAGGTCTGGCAAAAAACTGATTTTGGTTTAAGTTGCTCCTGATTTGGGGCAGTTATGCTGAGTGCTCTAGGGCTGTTCTGGAACTATACCCAGGTGGCTTGATTCAGCCATTAAGTGAGTCCCATCCTGAAAATCTAGTTTTTACATGCGGAGTTGGAATTATGAGTCAGCCACGAGAAATGCGTTATGCTGCGGCTCAAGCGTTTGAAGAATCGCTGCAACAACTCCAGCACCGTTTGGAGACGGGGGAGGGCCAAGGCGCTCACCGTTCGGCTCAGGCTAATCCGCCAGCGGCTCCGGCGGGGTTTGATCTGGATTCGTTTGAGGCGGCGATCGCCGACATTGATCAGTTTATGCAGGCAACCCAACCGCGTTCGGTGGATCAGTCAGTTTGAGGCGTTGGCGCGTTGGCGTTGGATTTCGTACAAAATCAGGGCATTGGCGATCGCCACGTTGAGGGATTCGACCGCTGGAGCCAGGGGAATTTTGACCTGAATATCGGCGATCGCGGCGAGAGGAGCCGATAGCCCCGCGCCTTCATTCCCCAAGAGCAATAAGGTCGGCGGGGTAAAGTCTGCATCCCAATAGGTGAGGGCGGCGGTGGGTAAGGTTGCCACGAGTTGAAAGCCTGCCTGTTGATATTGGGTGAGTTCAGCAGCAAGGGCCGTTGTTGACCGGAGGGGTAAGCATAATCCGTGGCCAGCCGAGGCTCGTAAGACTTTGGGTTGTGCCCAATCGGCGCAATCTTCGCTGAGTAAGATCCCTTCAACCCCGACAGCGGCAGCAGTGCGGATCATGGTGCCCAAATTGCCTGGATCTTGAATGGTCTCTAGGGCAAGCCCCAGGTGAGTGAGCTGAAGGGGCGGACTGGGGGCATGAGCAAGCGTCAACACCACGCCATCCGGTTCGACCGTGGTGGCGATCGCTCGCAAAACATCGGGGCTGACCAATTCAGCGCGTTGCGTCCGCTGGTGGGCCTGTGCCCAGAGTTGGGGATGGGCCAATTGCCAGGTTTCTGTGTAACACAAGGTCGCAATGGGGCGATCGGTCGCACAGATTACTTCTAATAAGTGGGTGCCCTCAACAAGAAAAACGCCCTGCTCTTGCCGCTCTTTCGCACGGTGCAATTTGCGTAGTTGCTTGACTAGGGGATTTTGAAGACTGGTAATCATCGATATAAAGATGTTTTCAAGTCGGGAGCATAGATTAAAATCTAATCTTTCTTCACATAAACGTCACGCAACTCATCGAAATTTTGTTACATTCCGCAGCAAAGCTATAAAAAATCTTAAGGTGTTATCGCAGTCACAAAAAAGGCCGGGAGTAACTCCACGGCTTGCTCAATTTGCCCTGCGCTGCACAGGGCTTGGATGCGGAACCCGGGACTTGAACCCGGAAGTCATTGCTGACACTAGAACCTGAATCTAGCGCGTCTACCAATTCCGCCAGTTCCGCTGACGTTTGACCGGAGTGTGCAAATTACACTCGCGATTCATCATCATCGGGCAAATGTACGCCGCTGTCAACGCCTTAAAAGAGGAATGGTACAAAACTAAAATATCTATTTTATTTTTTGTGAAACGAAAAAGCATAAATAGTTGAGACAACTAAATTTCTATCCTGTAGAATCGAATCCGAAATTTAGAGTTGAGCAGTTCATAAACCGGAGGACGGACCTATTACACTCTCTCCTAGCCCAGCCAATACCAGTCCCTCCCTTGAGGAACAAGATTCTATCCTTGAGATTTGGGGTGGAAACCCTCTCAGTGGCCATGTTCGCATCAGTGGGGCCAAGAATTCGGCCCTTGTTTTGATGGCTGGGGCGTTGCTTTGCCCGCAGCAATGTCGTTTGCGAAATGTCCCGAAGCTGATGGATGTGGCCCGCATGGGTGAAATCCTGGCGGCGTTGGGGGTCAAAATCCAGCGGGATGGTGATGCCCTGAATATTGATTCGTCGTCGATTGGCCAGTCCAAAGCGCCTTATGAGTTGGTCAGCCAGTTACGGGCAAGTTTTTTCATTATTGGCCCACTGTTGGCGCGGTTGGGTGTGGCACGGGTGCCGTTGCCGGGTGGTTGCGCGATCGGAGCGCGGCCTGTTGATTTGCATGTGCGGGGTTTGCAGGCAATGGGGGCAGATGTCCACATTGACCACGGGATTGTGTATGCGGCGGTGCGAGGCCGGAGCAAGCGGCTACAAGGGGCCAGAATTTATTTGGATTACCCCAGTGTGGGTGCCACTGAGACCTTGATGATGGCGGCAACGTTGGCTGAGGGCGAGACGATTATTGAGAATGCGGCCCAGGAGCCAGAGGTAGTTGATCTGGCCAATTTCTGTCGGGCGATGGGGGCCAAAATTCGCGGGGCTGGTACGAATGCGATTACGATCGTGGGGGTACCGAGTTTGCACACGGCGGATTATTCGATTATTCCCGATCGCGTTGAGGCCGGGACGTTTTTAATTGCGGGGGCAATTACGCGGTCTGAGATTACGCTGTCGCCAGTGATTCCGGATCATTTGACGGCGTTAATTGCAAAGTTGAAGGAAATTGGGTCACGGATTATTTTTGAGGAACCCAATACGTTGCGGATTATTCCGGCAGCCCAGCACAAAGCGACGGATATCGAAACGTTGCCGTATCCTGGTTTTCCGACGGATATGCAGGCGCAGTTTATGGCGCTGATGACGCTGAGCAATGGCGATAGTGTGATCTCGGAGACGGTGTTTGAGAATCGCTTGCGGCATGTGGCGGAGTTGAACCGGATGGGGGCAGATATTCGCGTGAAAGGGAATATTGCGATCGTCCGAGGGGTGCCGATGTTGTCGGGTGCGCCTGTGGTGGCGACGGATCTGCGGGCTTCGGCGGCGCTGGTGTTGGCCGGGTTGGCGGCTAAGGGCAAAACCTCGATTAAGGGGTTACAGCACCTCGATCGCGGTTATGAGCAGCTAGAACTTAAGTTGCAAAAGCTAGGGGCTAAACTGCACCGGATTCAGGAAGCTGATAGCAAAGCGAGTGATCTCCCGGAGAACCCAGAGCGACACCTGACTTCTACTGGGCCAAATTAAGGGCACGGTTGGTCGTCGAAGGATTGACTAGAGAGTGAGTGAAAGGGCAAGTATCATCCAGATCCTTGCCCTTTTTATGTGGGGTTGGGTGTGTGTGGGCGATCGCCACGCCACAGGTGGGTAGAACTCGCTATACTATCGGAGAGTCTGAGGTTTTGAGTTGTTGGCGGCTCAACCTGACAGACAAACTTGTTGTACGCGAGTAACGCTTGGCGGTTTCAATGGCTTCCTTCAAAATTCCTCTGATTGGCTTAAAAGCGGAACACTTTCGGCATCCCTTTGACCTGGAAGCAACCACTAACCTCAAGCAGTTGCCTGGGCTGGATTTGATGGTGCGGAGTTTGTTGGGGCCGCTGGCGGAACAGGTCTTTTATCTCGAAAATATTGCGTCCAGTGTGTTGGTGGGGGAACAGCAGTTACCAGATTTGCACCAGTTGCTGTTGGATGCTTGCACGGTGCTGGATTTGGAGCCGCCCCAGTTGTATGTGCGCCAGCATCCAGTGCCCAATGCTTACACGTTTGCGATGCGCGGCAAGCAGCCGTTTGTGGTGGTTCATACGTCTTTGTTGGATTTGCTGAATCCGGAGGAGATTCAGGCAGTGTTGGCCCATGAGTTGGGGCACCTCAAGTGTGAGCACGGTGTTTATTTGACTTTGGCCAATATTTTGGTGTTGGCGGCGGGGCAGTTGCCCTGGGGGGCGGGGATTGCCCAGTCGTTGCAGCTTCAGTTGATGGAGTGGGTGCGTTGTGCGGAATTTAGTTGCGATCGCGCGGCGTTGTTGGCCACTCAGAATCCACGGGCGGTGGCTTCGGTGTTGATGAAACTGGCGGGCGGATCGCCGCATTTGGCGAGTCAACTGAATTTGGAGGCGTTTTTGGCGCAGGCGCGATCGTACGAAGAGATCAGCCGGGATCAGCTAGGCGAACTGCTGAAGCAGGCGACTGTGGCCCAGTTAACCCATCCAGTGCCAGTTCTCCGGGCGAAGGAAATCGATCGCTGGGCCAATAGCCAGACTTACCAAGGGTTACTGCAACAACGGCCAGTCAAACAGGGGGAAACCAGCCAGCAAAGAGGGGGTTGGCGCAATTGGTAGTTTTGCGCCTGGATGCATTGTGTTGTCGTTTTCGGGTCTAGGGAAAGTCTATTTTGTGTCTAAAGGGCCGCGCGTTACGCCTAATTGATGGTGCAATTTTAAGTCTTGCCATAGTTGGGTACCGGTCAGTTCCCCTCGGAGTAGGGCTTGGTATTGCTGGAGGGTGTGGCGGGTTTGCTCCACGGTTTCGTTGACAAATTCAAGCCGAAACGATCGCACGCCCAACTCCAACAGTCGTTTGATGTATTCGGCTCCAGTCTGGGGGGTGCCATTAAAAACCGTGTTGCGGCAGCCAGCATCGGCTTGGAGAATGTGTTCTACGCCAGTGCGATCGCGGAGAGTCACGGTGTGGGTTTCACAGGGACGACCACAATTGGTGTAGTCAGTGCCGCTGGAAAGGAAGGCACAAAAAACACAGTGTTCCATGTGAAACATAGGCATTCGTTGGTGAATGGTGACTTCAAACCAACTGGGTGGAGTAGTCTGGAGGAGGTCTTCTAGTTGACTGATGTTGAGGTCATAGGAAGCGGTCAATCGTTCCAACCCAAAAGTTTGTTTGAAATAGGTAGCGGTGAGAGGATTGGCGATGTTCAAGGAGAAATCACCGACTTGACGCTGCCCTACAAAAAACTGCAAATGGTCATAATTTCGCACTAAATAACCATCAGCATTGGAAGCTTTGACCTGTTCTAAAATCCAGCGTTCGCCCGGTTTTGTAATTCGTGGTGGTGCAACGAAGAGAGTAGACGAGGCTAGAGCTTGATGCTTGAGTTGCATCGCGTTTTGATATTGGCACGGATCTTCAAATTCACAGTAAATGGTTTCAACTTGAGCCGCGATCGCAACTTGCAGTTGTTCCAGGTTTCGCACTAAAACAATGAGTTGAGGTGAACTCAGATTTGCATTGGCGGCGGACTCAGGCAAAAGGGTGGCCAGGACAGGGTTTGGGTCGAGTTGCCAGCGTGGGGGTTGACGGCGCAAGGTTTCCAGTTCTGTGACGATCGCGCGGCGGATGCGGTTGAGTTCGCTGACGGGCAAGAGGACGGTTTCGGTTAAATGGTTCGCTAAACTAGCAAGATAAAAGGGGGTATTGCCCAAGCGGCCCAGATGTTCCTGAAGGCGTTCTGGGGTGAGGGGTTGATTTTGGGCAACGACCAGGGGCATAGCAGACTCAATTTGGACAATGTGCCCCAGTTCATCGCGGGCGATCGCGATTAAGGGTGTGCCAATCTGACCATGCACTTCGATGTGGATGGGGCGTTGATAGTTGGGGGTTTCTCCGGTGAAACTTTGGCGCAGGTGCCGATCAAGTTTGGGATCACTGGTTTTCCAGACGCGATCGCCCACTTTGACTCGGTGGCTGTTAAAGTCTCGCCGCCCAAAGGTCAGTACAGCTTCGCGGCCATGAATCTCTAGGCCATAAATGCGGCCCCCAACTTCCTGCTGATCAGGATGGCCATTGTCGAATACGACACCATCCCCCGGTTTGATGTGGGTATGGGTGACGACTTTGGTTTGGCCGTGGCGGGAAACCGCAGGCCGTGGGCGTTCGGTATTAGACTCGGCCAACCGTAGGGTGATGCGATCGCCCTGCACCCGAATGACTTCGCCTAGCAAGACTCCCCGCTTTTTGCCGAAGCGAGCATGAACCAACGCCTGATTGTTAATGCCCTGTAACCAACCAGTGAACAAGCCGCGCGAAAAGGCCATTTCCAGGTTATATCGTTCTCCGGCATCAATGGCGGGGGCGGGTTGGTGGGCGGGGGCCAGGTTTCGCAGTTGCTCCAGGGCGCGGCGATAGACTCCAGTGACGTTGGCGACATATTCTGGGGTTTTCAGGCGACCTTCGATTTTGAGGGAAGTTACGCCGGAGCGCACCAAATCGGGCAACACATCCAGACCCGCGAGGTCTTGGGGGCTGAGGAGATAGCGGCGATCGCCCAAATCGACCCGCTGGCCATCGGCGATTAAGTCGTAGGGCATTCGGCAGGCTTGGGCACATTCGCCCCGGTTAGCTGAGCGCCCGCCCAAGGCTTCGCTGGTTAAACATTGGCCGGAATAGGCAACGCACAATGCCCCATGCACAAAAACTTCTAAGGGGAGAGTAAGTTGGCGATCGCGGCTTTGCTGCTGAATTTTGCGAATGTCTTTCAGGGAACACTCCCGCGCCAACACAACCAATTGACACCCCAGAGTCTCAGCAAATTCCACGCCTGCCGCGCTGGTGATGGTCATCTGGGTGGAGGCATGGATGGGAAAATCGGGCGATAGTTGCCGAATGAGTCGGCATAGACCAACATCTTGGACGATCGCGGCATCCACTCCGGCGGCAATGATGGTGCGTAAATACTGTTCGGCGGCTGGCAATTCGCCCGCAAAAATTAGGGTATTGAGGGTGACATATCCCTTAACGCCACGTCCGTGCAAAAAGGCCATCAGCTCTGGCAAATCGGCTTCGGTGAAGTTATCGGCCCGCATACGGGCGTTGAACCGTTCGAGGCCAAAGTAGATAGCATCAGCCCCGTTTTCCACGGCGGCTCTGGCGCAGTCCCAATTCCCGGCGGGGGCCAAGAGTTCGGGTAAGGACGCGATCGCGGCAGTAGCAGAAGGGGCAAAGCTCATAACCAAAGTTGTTGACAACGCAACAATGCTGAATGGAACCGATCCTGAATCATACCGAGCGGGGCAAAAGCGGGCTGAGTCTAGCCGGTCAGAGCTGCTAGCTTTGCCGATAGGATTAGAAGTTAGAAGTCAACCGGCGTGGCCTTAATCGCCCCAGATCACTTGGACGCAGCGGGGAGAGACTTGTTATCTCGCATTGGATGCCTGGATGGCGTTAGGGGCGGGAGGAGAAAGGCAATCCGGTTCTTGGCGGGGGCTGGTCTGATGGTCTGGTTGCGCTAGAGGCGGGGCTTGAGGTAGACGATCGCCTGCCGCCACACGATCGTATCCTGGTCATACTGATCGGTCAGAGAGATACAATGGGAATCTTGCCAGCGGATTTTGCCCGATAGCAAATCTCCGGTGACAAGCTTTAACTCCACTTCTTTGCCTTCGCGGAGGAGGTTTTGGAGCTGACGCACACTAGGTAGCCCCATTTCCATTTCAGTAGCCATAAGCGGTATCCCTGCAACACTAAACTTAGCCTACTCCAAAGTCTAAGTTTAAGCCCTGAGCTTTAGGAATTAATTATTTACGCTTTGGCATTTTGGTCTAATTTTCTGGCTTGTTCACTTTAGTATTGATTCTGGACGATTTATGGGCATTGAGTTCACGAAGTATCACGGTTTGGGTAACGATTTTATTTTGGTGGATAATCGCGCTGCAACTGAGCCGTTGATTACGCCAGAGCAATCCGTGCAGTGGTGCGATCGCCATTTTGGCATTGGGGCGGATGGAGTCATCTTTGCATTGCCGGGGCAGGCGGGCACGGATTACACCATGCGAATTTACAACAGTGATGGGTCTGAGCCGGAGATGTGTGGCAATGGCATTCGCTGTTTTGCTCGGTTTGTGGCGGAATTGGAGGGGACAACAGCACCCCGCTCTTATCAAATTCACACCCTGGCGGGAGTCATTACGCCGAAGCTGGAAGCCTCTGGGTTGGTGACGGTGGATATGGGCGAACCGCGACTGTTAGCGGCGGAAATTCCGACCACGTTGGGTGTCCCGGATCAGTCTGTGGTGAACCAAACGTTGGCAGTGGCTGGTCAAGATTGGGCGGTGACCTGTGTCAGTATGGGGAATCCCCATTGCATTACGTTTGTGGCGGATGTGGCGGCAATTCCGCTGGCAACCCTGGGGCCACAGTTTGAGACCCACGCGGCGTTTCCGAAGAAGATTAACACGGAGTTTATTGAAGTCGTGCGGCCTGATTATTTGAAGATGCGGGTGTGGGAACGGGGTGCAGGGATCACACTGGCTTGTGGGACGGGGGCTTGTGCGGCGTTGGTGGCGGCGGTGTTGACGGGCAAGAGCGATCGCCGTGCCACGGTCGAGTTACCCGGCGGCCCGTTGGAGATTGAATGGTCGGCGACAAATAATCATTTGTACATGACTGGCCCTGCCGAAAAAGTTTTTACTGGCATGGCTCATGGTCTTTGAGGGCATGGCCTGTAACGGAAGGCGATCGGCCAGAATCCTGCCATTGCTGTAGACCGTGCCGACGCGGCTTAAGGGTCACAATGGCAGGGATGAAGGTTGCTCGGTTATTGCCCAGCCGCCAGCAGGCTAAATCAATGGCTTTGGCCTAAAGCACCATCCCAGAAATACAGTTTGTTTGTGAGGGCACGGCCATTGAGTTGTGCCCTTTTTGGTCTGGGGCTTTTGCTGGTGCTCATTTTCTGTCCCTGCCGCCCCTACCCTACAGAGGTGTCTGACTCCAGCCGTTACTTCAACTCGTCCAGCAGTCTTGATATGGGAAATCTAGAATCGGCGATCGCCCCTGACTCACCAATTATGAAAACTAAATTTTTTTAATGAGCTAAGCGATGATTGGCGGATAAGATTGTCAGGATAATTTTTTACACTCAATAAAGATTGAGAACCGTTATTATTTTGCCCTGATCTGGCATGTCTGATGGACTGTCTAAGGAGTTGTTCTGATGCGGAAACGAAGCTTGACTTTTTTACTGATGACGATCGCGTTCTTGGCCGTTGGTTCACCGACGTTGGCCCGTGGGATTTCAACGCTACGAGCAAACAACCCTCGCGCTCGGATTAATGTGCGATCGCAGCCCACGATCAATTCTAGTTCACCCCATTATGGGGTACCTGGGGATCAGGTGAAAGTGTTGCAATGCGTTCAAGATCGCGATCGCCGTGCCAGTGATTTGAACTGGTGCAAAGTTCAATTTGTGCGATCGAAAGCAATCGGTTGGATTCGGAGCGATTTCATCATTTTTGCAGATGGCGGTGAATAACTAAAATTGCGGTGTGCTTCTACAGATTAGACACAATCTAAACTCAGATAGCACAGTTAAGGCAGAACAGGCACGAGTGAATAACGTCATCGCATAAAGACTAAGGCTCGCATCTGTCCTACAACCATATGACAATTCACACATCATTTTTAGCAAAACTCCCCAGGATACCCTGCACCGAACGGTAACAGAATATTCTAGGGAGTTTGTGGTATTGGCCTAAATGTTACGAGGTTACCCTGCCCTTAGACAAGTTCGGCAACTCGGTAGGGACTCGTCAGTTGATTCAGTTGTTGTACCAACAGGCTCAAGAACAGACCAACGTCTGTAACTACGCCAACAGATTCAACGGAACCGCGATCGCTGAGTTTAGTCACAACGGCTGGGTTGATGTCTACGCACACCATCTTCACACCGGCTGGGGTCATGTTCCCGACTCCAATGGAATGCAGCATGGAGGACAACATCAAGATCAGGTCAGCACCTTCAATTAAGCGGGCATATTCGGCCTGGGCTTTGAGCAAATCCATTTGGGTATCGGGCAGGGGGCCGTCATCGCGGATGGAGCCAGCGAGGGCAAAGGGAATGTTGTGTTGCACGCATTCATAGAATACGCCTTTGGTCAAAATCCCCTGTTCCACCGCTTTGGCAATGCTGCCGCAGCGCCGAATGGTGTTGATGGCTTTTAGGTGGTGCCGATGGCCGCCCCGCACAGAGACTCCCCGCTTCATGTCCACGCCGAGGGAGGTGCCCATCATGGATTGTTCGATGTCGTGGACGGCGATCGCGTTGCCACCGAGCAGAGCTTGAACATACCCTTCGCGAATCAGCCAGGAAAGATGCTCAGCGCCGCCCGTATGGATAACAACCGGGCCAGCAGTCACAACGACTTTGCCACCCTGATCGCGAATTTGCCGAATTTCCCAGGCGATTTGTTCCACCACCAGTTCCACCCGGCGTTCGCTGGAGACCCCAGAACCCATGAAGCTAAATTCTTGGGTGTTGCGCTGTTCCCGCGACTCAGTTTTGCGGACTGTCCGAATGCCTTCGATGCCTACAACGACGCGATCGCCCGCTTGCAAATCCCGGAGCAGTTTGCAGTGAGCCATTGAGCCAGTTTCACTATCGCTGACGACGATCGCCGCATCCATCCGTTGATTTTGGACTTTAACCCAATCGCAATTCACCCGGACTTCTGTGGGATAGATGGTCGTCACATAAAAGTCATCGGGGGCAACGCCGTCTTGGCTAACGGTTTCCCAAATAATGTCGCACACTTCTTGCGGCGGGGAAACTGCGCCCAAGTCAATGAGTTGAGAGACCAGGGACTCCATGACTTCGTGGGAGGGCGCGGTCACTTTCACATCTGCCGCCGAGGTGCTTTGCCGTTGTTCGCCCAGGTTGAAGTTCAAAACCTGGAAACTGCCGCCACCATCCACAATGAGATCTAACGCCTGGTTGATGAGTCCGGCATCTAATAAATGGCCTTCCATCCGAATAGTGCGACTTTCCACCGTGGCGATCGCCCGATGGTCAGGAATAATTGGTTCCGTGACCCGCAAAGTCAAACACTTGGCCGCGCCGCCTGCTTTCAAAAATTCGGTTAGCGGCGTTTCGACTACTTCAAAGCCTAGTTCATTGAACTGTTGCTTTAGCTCGTCACTAGCTTTGTTCATAATGACGGTTTGGTTGACGTTGACCGCATTACAAGCAAAGTTCACCGCATCTTTTTCGGCGATCGCGATCCGCTTTTCCGGGGGCACGCGCATTTCGATCAAGCGGTTGGAATAGGCATCAAAGGCCGGTGGATAATACAGCAAATACCCGCCGCTTAAGGGGCAGAAGCAGGTATCCAAATGATAAAATCGCTCGTCCATCAACCGCAGCGACAACACTTCTATATCCAACCACTTGGCCAGATAGGGATGAGAGTCTAGCTCGGAACGGAAGCCATAACCTGCCCACAGCCAGCGGCCTTCCCGATCTAACAGGGCATCCCCTGCGCCTTCAAAGGGTAGATCCTTCGGCAGTTCATGGACGGTAAAGCCCTGACTCTCGAACCAGGCTTTGAAAAAGGGTTCTTCGCCTTGGCGTTCTTTGTGGTAGAAACGGCTGAGCACCACCGTATTTTCTAAGACGAGGCCCGCGTTGGCGGTGAATACCATGTCGGGTACGCCGCGCTCCGGCTGCACCAGGTCAACCACGGCCCGCTCTTTGAGGATGTGAAATAGCCCCTGCCACTGCTCAACCGCGCGATCGCGGGAGGACTTGTGGACATTTCCTTCCATCCAGGGATTGATCACATAGTCCACGTCGTAATGATCCGGCGGGCACATCAGGAAGCGAATTGAAGAAGTCATAACGCTGAAATTCAGTAGGATTGGATAGACGCGAAGGATACAGAGACGAGGGCAGTTGCCGCCGAGCCATGCTAACCAGCTCTGGACTCAGACGCTACGTTACTGCCGCTGCCTTTTCAGACTGGCGATCGGTTCGTCAAACTTTAGAAAAAGACAATCTCTAATTTTACAGGACGGGACTACGCCTATTGGGCAATCTGGCTGACTCTGTTGGTTAAAGTTGATAAAGGGTTGCACGGGGTCAGGTTGAATTGGGGGCGATCGCAGCACTCATCGCAATAGCCAGAAGCACGGCCCCACAGCCCTTTGCCGCACAACCTGGAGTTTAGTCCCCCTGGCCCAAACACCGAATTGCCTCCAGCATTCCCCGCGCTTTATTCAGGGTTTCCTCATATTCCTTTTCGGGCACCGAGTCCGCCACCAAACCGGCCCCAGCTTGCACACTGACTTGATGCTTGCCATTGCCCTGGCTGCGAACCACCATCGTCCGAATGGAAATAGCGGTGTTGAGTTGCCCTTCAAAGTCGTAGTAGCCATAGGCACCGGAGTAGGGGCCACGGCGACAGGGTTCGAGGTCGTGGATAATCTCCATTGCCCGGATTTTGGGGGCACCGCTCACGGTTCCAGCCGGGAAACAGGCTTTCAGCAAGTCCCAGGCGGTTTTATCCGGTGATAATTTGCCGATCACATTACTCACAATGTGCATGACATGGGAGTAGCGTTCGATCACCATCAATTCATCCACTTGCACTGAGCCGTTGATGCAGACTCGGCCCAGGTCGTTCCGGCCCAAGTCCACTAACATGACGTGTTCCGCGACTTCTTTGGGATCATCGAGCAGGTCGGCGGCCAGGGCATCGTCTTCGTGGGGGGTTTTGCCCCGGCGACGGGTACCCGCAATGGGTCGGACGGTGGCAATTAGCGGATCGTCGGGTTTTGCGCCGCGATCGACCTTGACCATGACTTCTGGACTGGAACCAATAATTTGCCAATCGCCAAAGTTGAAAAAGGCCATGTAGGGGGAGGGATTGATCAACCGCAACGACCGATAGAGCGCGAAGGGGTCGCCGGTGTATTCGGCGGCAAGGCGTTGGGAAATGACGACTTGAAAAATGTCTCCGGCCCGGATGCGTTCTTTGGCGCGTTCCACGGAGGCACAAAAGGCGGCGGGGGTAAAGTTGCTGCTGTAGCGGGGACTCAGGGGGGCGGGGTCGGCGGTGGTGGGGGTGGGGGGTGCCCAGGCGAGGAGGCGGGCTTGTTCGGCCAGGGGCGATCGCAGTTTATGCACCAGTTGGGTGACGCGATCGCAGGCTTGTTGGTAGGCGTGTTCCAGGTTGGTTTCTGGGTCACGCAAGTCGGCATAGGCGATCGCCCATACTTTGCGCTTCACCTGGTCAAAAATCAATAAATTATCCACCTGCATCCACAACCCATCGGGCAAATCCTCGTCGGTGGCGGGATACACAGGCACCCGTGGCTCGATCCAACGAATTAGCTCATAGCCCCAAAACCCAAACAAACCACCAATACCGGGGGGCAGTTGGGGCAATTGGACGGGATGATAAGGGGCCAAACACTCGGCCAGAGCGGTGAAGGGATCGCCTTCAAACTCATGGGTTGTGCCATCTCGATAGGTTTGCACCGTGCGATCGCCCTTGGTCATCAACACCCACAACGGATCGCAGCCCAACAAGCTATACCGCCCAATCTTTTCGCCCCCTTCCACCGACTCCAGCAAAAAACTGTAGGGTTGCCCGCTACACACCCGGTACCAGGCCGATACCGGCGTGTCCAAATCGGCTACCCATTCCTGGTAAACCGGCACAAAATTTCCCTGTTTTGCAAGTTCGACAAACTGAGCGTAATTCGGAAAAATCATAAAGCGGCAAAAAATAGTGAATCTCAGGCTACGGTCACTAGCGCGATCGCCACACCACTACCATCCAGATGTTCAATCTTACTCTTCAATTCGGGCTAGAAACCATTGTCCTGCTGAGGGAGGGGTCGAAGAATTGCTCTACTCTGCTCGATTGCTCGACTCAAGGGGCGTTTGAGCGATCGCGATTTCCTCATAATGAAAACACTCCGCACACGGCCCAGAGGGATTCACCGCACACCGGAGAAAGGTGGATCGGGCATTATACCGACACAAAATGTTACCAACAACCGTGCCAAGCCCCTCCACATGGCGATAATCCCTTTGAGGATTGGGCCAGCTTTCGACCGGGCCAAACTGGTGGGGTAAACTGGCCCGCCGCCGTAAGGCATACATTTGCGCCGAATGCGATCGCAACCGCACCCGCGTCAACCAGGCTCCTACCACAAAGGGCGCTAAACCCAACAGCAAAATGATTGTTAGCGTCATTACCATAATCGGGTCGAATCAACGACTTGAATCAATGCAGCGAACGGCTGACTCTCGGCCCAGCAGTTTTTATGGGTAAATGCCCCAATCGGTGGTCTGATCTGGCCTTGGGGTGGCGACCTACGGCTAAAAACTGCGGAATTTCTGATCGCCGTTTGCCTTCAGTTTAGCCCCATTCCGATTGAGGCTGGGGGCCACTGTTCCTCTATCAAAGCACACTTGCCTCAAAGCTTGTTGTATCCAGACATAACCCCAGTTCACTTGTCCCTAGAGCAAAACTAACCACAAACTCATTCAGTCCAGGGCGGAAAGTATTGATTTCTCCGTCACCTAAAATAATTGGTCAGCCAATCAGTAGGATTCCAACAGTTTGCGATCGCAAAAGAGGATAACTTGGCAATTGTTAGATTGAGCGAATAGAAATAACTAAAAAATATGACAAAAGCCCTTTCTTTTTGGGATCTTCTGTACTAAAGTTCGACTGTACTGCTACGCTGAGAGTAGAGTTTGTTTTCATATTTTTGGAGTAAATGTGATGTCGCGATTCAACTTCAGCCCTTAAAAAAGATTGATTTAAGCCTGCGTGACTCTGACGTTGGGCAATTGTGTTAATAACTTTCAAGTTGATCTTTATTGCAAAACCCAGTTTGAAATCGACTCAATTAGTTCCCTTGTACTGTTAGTTAGCCTAGCGTTTCCGCTAATACAGCCCCGCCTTGATCGTGCTGCGATCGCGTTTCTATGATTCCGTTACGCTTAGTTCTCAAAAACTTTCTGAGCTATCGAGAGGCCACCTTAGACTTTCGAGGAATTCATACGGCCTGTATTTGTGGTGCCAATGGAGCGGGAAAATCATCATTATTAGAAGCGATCGCCTGGGCAATTTGGGGAGAAAGTCGCGCCGCCACCGATGATGATGTCCTTCATTTGGGCACCGAAGAAGGGCAAGTAGACTTTATTTTTGTTAGTAACCAATACGTTTATCGCATTTTACGCAGTCGGCAACGGGGCCGCAGTACCCAGCTAGAATTTCAGGTTGCCGAAGCGGATCTTGAGCAACTCATGACCACCGCCACCGCCATTAGTCCAGCCAATTTGCCTTTTCGAGTATTATCTGGGCGTGGCGTGCGGGCAACCCAACAGCGTATCCTGGATCATCTCCGCCTCGATTACGATACCTTCATTAATTCAGCCTATTTACGCCAAGGTCGCGCTGATGAATTCATGCTAAAGCGGCCCAGCGAACGAAAGCAAATTTTGGCAGATTTGTTGAAATTAACTCAATACGATCAATTGGTGGAAGAGGCCAAAGATCGGGCGCGGCAGTTTAAAGGCCAAATGGAGTTGTTGGAGCAAACCTTGGCCATGCTTGACCAGCAGCTTGAACAACAAACTGCGATCGCCACAGAATTAACGACGCTGGAAACCGACTTGGCAACACTGCAACAGGCTCAAGCCGATGACCATGCCAGTTTACAGCACTTTCAAAACCAACAACAACAACGGACGACTTGGCAACAACAACAATCCTGGCACTATCAACAGCAACACGCCTTGCAGCGCGATCGCCAACAGCTTGAACAAGAACTAGCTGCTGTTGAAGCAACCCTGCAAGACTTAACGACGCTCTTAGCTCAAGCGGAAACTATTGCAGCCGAATATGTACAATTTCAAGCCTTACAAGCCCAAGAAGACTCGTTATCTCGCCGCTTTAAAACTCACCAACTGGCCCAAACGCAGCGCCAACAATACTATCAAAACTATCACGAACACCGCACTCAAATTCAAAGCCAATTAGACCAAACATATAACCAACTCAAACTTATCCATCAACAAGAACAAGAACTACAAAAAACTTTAGACAAAACTGAATCGGCTGAAAATGGTTTAAAGGCTTTTCAAACAGCGCGATCGCAGCTACAAAATTTTGATCAAAAACAACTCCAAGTTTTACCGCTCTTACAGCACAAGAAAGCACTAGAAACTCAAATTGAGCATGAACGCTTACGGCTAGTCACTCGGCTGGAAGAACTTTCTGCCACGGCTCATCAATTACAACAACAGCAAGAGCGCCAAACTCAGCTTCAACAGGAGTTACAAGCTGTTAGCGATCGCATTCTACAGTTAGAAAAAAGTCGTTCTTATCAACAGCGAGTGCTGGAAAAAGGCACCGAACGCCGCAACTTTATGGAACGATTGCAAGCAGATCAGCGCAATTTAGAAGTTCAATTAGTCAATGTCGAGCAAAAAATTCAGCTTTTGCAACAGAAGCAACCGCTTGGCGTAGAAAAACTTGGGCTAGAAGGGGCTGGCAAAGAGAGTAAACTGGTTCGCCGCCCAGAAGATCCCAAACCAGAATTGGAAGAAGAATTACCGTTGTTGACCTTGGCGATCGCGCCCGATCGGGTGATTGCAACGCGCCCCCATCCCGCTTGTCCATTTTGCGATCGTCCCCTGGATGAACAGCACTGGGCCGCCGCCCTAGAAAAACATCAACACGAAAAGCAACAGTTACTTGATCAAGTGTGGATCATTCGGGAACAGTTAGCCGCTTCAGAACGAGAAATTCAGATTTTACGTGCTGAATATCGAGAACTTGATCGCGAGTTAGGACGCTATACAGAACTGGTAGAACGACGAGGACAACTGCAAGAACAACTGCAAGCGGCGATCGAAGCGCAGCAAAATTATCATCAACTGATTGTTGAAATGGGAATCCTGGAGCGATCGCTCCACGTTGGAGACTATGCTGCAAACACGAAACAAGAATTACAGCAGTTAAATGCACAGCTCACGGCTGTAAACTACGACGAGCGCAGCCATGCTTTAGCGAGAGGGGAGCTTGACCGCTGGCGTTGGGCGGAGTTAAGGCACAGTGAAGTTAAACAAGCACAAAAACGCTGGCACCAATTGCAACAGCAGCAGAGCGCACTCAATAGCACCAGAACTGAGCTAGAAACATCATTAGCGCAGTTGAATCAAGAGGCGGCAGTTCAGCTTGCAAACTACGACCTGCACCTCACGGAGATTGATTACGATTTGGAGCAACACGAAGCCATCAAGTGCCGTCTTCGGCAGCAACAAACTTGTCAATTGCAACACCAAGCACTCTTAAACGCACAGCAGCAATACCCAACGGTGAAACAAACTCACGCTGCTTTGAGCCAGCGTCTCTGCGATCGCCTCCATGCTTTGCATTTAGCCCAGGCCCAGTTTGAGACTTTAGAACAAAATTTAGCAAATCACCCCGATGTGCAGGACAATATCGATGAGTTAGAGATGAATTTGCAACAACGTAGAACTGAGTTAGATGTCCAAATTAAAACCATTGGTCAATTACAACAACGAAAGTTATATTTGGAATCTCTGCAACAGCAAAAACTTACAACCAACCTACAATTGCAAAATGCCCAGCAGCAATATCGAATCTATGAAGAACTCGCCCAAGCCTTTGGAAAAAATGGTATTCAAGCATTAATCATTGAATCAATTTTGCCTCAACTAGAAGCTGAAGCAAATCGCATTTTAGCCCGTTTAAGTGCAAATCAGTTACATATTCAATTTGTTACTCAACGAACGAATCGCCAAAACTCAAATCGTAGCAGGACAAAAACATCCCCGCCGAAACTCATTGAAACCCTCGATATCCTCATTGCTGATACTCACGGAACTCGGCCTTATGAGACCTATTCTGGCGGAGAAGCGTTTCGGGTTAACTTTGCGATTCGGCTGGCTTTGGCCCGTTTGTTGGCGCAACGATCAGGTACAGCCTTACAACTGCTGATTGTAGACGAAGGATTTGGGACACAAGATGAGGAAGGGTGCGATCGCCTAGTAGCTGCAATTAATGCGATTTCCAATGATTTTGCTTGCATCCTGGCGATCACCCATGTCCCCCACTTCAAAGCTGCTTTCCAGGCGCGGATTGATGTTTACAAGAATACTCAGGGTTCTCATCTACAACTCTCACTCTAAACAGTTCTCGATATAAACGGAAACTGCCGAGTCGTTGCATAAGTTGTTTAAGTGCGTGTAGTTTGTCTAGCCGCGATCGCGACACTCCCCCAGATGAGTGATTTGTTAACCTCAGCCCGAAAAGCAAAATCAAGCGGCTGTAGCTAGCAATGTCAAACACAATCACACAACCTAAAAGGATTCTATTATGACTTACACAAACGCTCAATTTCGCAGCATCCTAAATGGCCACGGATTTACTTATGTATCAGAACCAGACTCGAATTTTCCTATCTCTAACAACGAAAAGCCCCTAGTTGATCAACTCACAGTTGATGCTATTAAAGACTTCCAAGCCTACTTCAAACTGAAAGTTGACGGTATTGCAGGGGCAATCACAATGGCAAAAGCAGAACAAGCCATGCACATTCTGCAAGATAACCTGAATCTAGTGATCAAAGCCAAGATTCCTGCCAATCAGCCTTTCTATGGCCCGAAAACAGTTGCAGCCGTAAAAGAGTTTGAACGTCGGCATGGATATCATGTGAATGGCGTTGCCAGTTTGGCGATGCGCCAACAGCTAAATGATATGGCTCGTTTGGTCTTAGCAAAATAAGCTGGATTGCCCACCTAATACTGCCTTCAAAGCAAGCAAAGGTCAGTTGATAGCATCACACTAATGATTTGTAGATTGAATTACAGTCAATCAATTTAATGGTGATAATTTGACTTGTTTTGTGGGCCAGTATTAAGTCTATCTAATGCAATAGGGCGTGTGTTACTGGAGGCTAAGTTGGTCAACTCCGAGTGTCCAGTGAAAACGCCCTATTTTAGTCTTTTTCTCTTTCCAGAATCCCTAATCGCGCTCCAAAGCCGTTGGTTGTAGGCTGCTATACAAGCAATGAATCGAGAGTATGGATCGGTTAGAAAGCTGAGATATGCAATCAAGATTTTGAGTCAAGTGGTCAGATCTTTTGGCAACAGCGATCGCCCTAGGGGTAACTGAGCAATTGTAGACAGGTTGCGGCTCTGTGCAGCAATCCCGTAAAGCCGTCATTCACTCGCTGTGTTCACTGGTGGGGTTGATTCAGGGATAGGAGTCGCGGATGAACCAAAGGCAACCCGTAAAAAGGGTGGAGCCAGAAAAGTTGTCAAAATGACCATGATAATAATCGACACTTCCAGGGGCTTGTCCAAAATGCCGCTGGCGGAGCCGATACCAGCAAACACCAGACCGACCTCGCCTCTAGGAATCATCCCAACCCCGATCGCGAACCGATTGATTCCAGGTAATCCAACCACAGCCCAACCCGTTACCAGTTTGCCCGCGATCGCCACTGCCATCAAAAAGATAGCAATCAGCAATCCGGCCCGATTTTCCGGTACCGTTGGGTTCAAAACACTCAGGTCAGCCCGTGCGCCCACAGTCACAAAAAAGATGGGCACCAGTAAATCAGCGATCGGCTTGATTAGCTCATCCAACTCGTTCCGGGCATCGGTTTCATCCAGCACCAAACCCGCAGCAAAAGCACCCAAAATCGCTTCGAGATGAATAGCATTGCCTAAAAAGGCCATAAAAAACGCAAAGATGAATGCCGGAATAACAATATTTCCACGGGTTTTGAGCTGATCGACGATCGCCACAAAACTTTTGTTAAAAACCCCTCCCAGCACAATGGCCCCAACCAAAAAAGCCGTAGCACTGGCGATCAAGTAAATCACATTAGCAACATCAATCTCACCAGTTTTGGCTAAACTGGCGACTACAGCCAAGACAATAATGCCAAGGACATCATCAATGACTGCCGCACCAACAATAATCTGTCCTTCTTTAGACTTAAGTTGACCTAACTCCGCCAACACTTTCGAGGTAATACCAATACTCGTCGCCGTTAATGCCGCCCCTGCAAAAATTGCTGGAATAGCGGCCACATGAAAGAGCATCATCAACCCTGCCGTGCCCGCCGCAAAAGGTGCTGCCACCCCCACGCAGGCAACAACCGTCGCTTGAATGCCCACTTCCTTTAGTTGCCGCAGATCGGATTCTAGGCCAATTTCAAACAGCAGAATAATCACGCCGATTTCAGCTAGAACCGAAATCACTTCACTTTGCGACTCAAAGATCCGGGTCAGCGCATCCGGTGTCAGTTGGTTCAATCCTTGCAGTGCCGTCATAATCACCGAGTCAGAAGCAGATAGCCCCCCCTCAGGAAAGATCACCAAATGCAACGCCGAAACGCCAACAATCACCCCCGCGACCAACTCCCCCAGCACGGGCGGAAAATCCAGTCGTCTGGCAACCTCTGCGCCCAACTTACTGGCCAGATAAATCACCACTAGCGTTAGCAGTACGCCAGACAGAATAATGGGTGAATCCTCTGCAACAACGGTCGCCAAGAATGGTGCTGGAGCCATGAGCGTGGCGATACCTCCACTGCAAGGAGGTAGGATGTTAGACAAAATCATGAGTTTAAAGCGATGAAGGTTAAGGGTTTGAGGGATGTATCAAACGATTAGCTGCTCCGGTTGAGCATCAACTCAATCAACTAACGTTTTGCGTCATATAAAGGCCATCAAAAAGCCGGGTTTGGCCCCGGCTTTGTTGGCTGTGTGCTCTAGATTCCACAGCCCTCTGGCCCACAGAAACTTTGCCCGTACAAGACCTCCGCGTCACAGAGATAGATCATGCCCGCGAAATCGGTGAAAAACTGCTCTGCCACTTGACCCGCAATCGTCTGAGCCATCAGGCGATCGGGGGTGAGCACCTCGAACTTAATGTTCGCCGTGGTGTCAGAAACGCTAGGATGCCCTGTCGATCGCACGTTGCGACTGCCCCTACCACCAGTTTCTACCACGGTATAACCACTTGCCCCGGCTTCTTCGATGATTGCGGCGACCTTTTTCAGGAGAACCTTTTCCGTGACAATGACAAGTTTTTTGGCTGGCTTAGCCATGTTGATTACCTCCCTAACATACGTACATTCATTTAATTAGTCTGCCGAGCGAAGGAAGTGCCGATAGACTACGCCCCTCTGGAGTTAGCCACCAAGTGCTTGGGCAAGACCGAGGAAAAACGGGATACACAAGCCAATGGCAATGGGCGTACCGATGGCGGTGGAGGCACCAATATAGGCGGAAGGATTGGCCGACGGAATTCCGGCGCGCAGTGTGGGCGGGCCTGAGATATCGGAACTGGAGGCGGCAATGACGGCCAGGATGACGACACCGCCCATACTGAATCCCGCGATTTCGTGGGCAATCATGCCAAGCCCAAAGGCGATCAGCCCATGCACAAACGGTGCAACCACGCTATACACAACATACCACTGGGCGACCTTACGCAGTTCGCCAATCCGTGACCAGGCTTCCATGCCCATGACCAGCATTAAGATTGAAAGCAAACCACGAAAAGCGGGATCGTAGAAGCCTTTATAGACACTTTCCGGCTGAGTAAATATGCCAAGCGCAAGCCCTAATAACATTGCCGATAAGGCAGGCCCCCGCAGGCTTTCCTCAATGATTGGCCAGATCTTGACCCGATTATTCGTAGGCTGTTGCTTGCTGAGATACTCTTGGCGACTACTGGGATAATCCGGCTGATCAGAATAACTACCTGCTGCTACAGGCTGCTTGCTGAAAGCTTCCTCAACAGACGCAGCAGCCTTCTGCTTCTTCTTGTTGAGATAGATATTGGCGATCACGATCGCGGTGACAAGCGCGGGGATATCCATGAAGGGATAGAGGGCACCTGCCCACGGCTCGAAGGTCATTTTTTGTTCTTCCAATACCGTCAGACCAGCGGCCATTGTGGAACCGCTCACAGCTCCAAACAAGCCCCCAGTGGCGATCGCATCAACGACTTTGACTTTGGGCAGCTTGGCCAAGGTATAACGGGCGATGAAGACAATCACAATGCCTACCACGACAGCACAGATCATGGGCAACACCATTTCCGTGAGGTTGGAATTACGGATAGCAATTCCACCGGTCAGACCGATTTTGGTGAGCAGCATGAAGACAATGATCGTACAAATCGCATCGGGAATGACCAATTCGCTCCCGAGCGCGGCAATCACCATCCCACCAATCAAAAAGGCGAGGGTTGGGGATTGCAACTGCTTAATAAAGTCCGTGACAAACAGGGACACGAAATCCACGAGTACCTCCTTATGTCTCCTCCGCTGAGGAGCATTGCCATGAATGAACTAAATGAGCTTCAACGTGGAGTAAGAGTGGGGCACTCAACTCCTACCACAACAGCGTTTCACAAAAATCTATAGACAGAACTTGGCGGTTCGTGAGTCCAGTCTGTTGTGCGATCGCCGTTGGAGCATGGTTAAAGGGGGTTGCAAAAAATCCGCCCTTTCCAACTCTGAAAAACTAAATCAGCCAAGAGCACCTCGATTGGTAGCGGTGTGCTCAAGTTGAGCCTCAAACTCATGTCTAGATTTATGATAAATCTCAATAGTTCGATTGTTTGAATATATTTAACTCTACGCCACTGTGAGTACTATTGCTTAATAGACGGAAGAGAAAAAAGTTTGTACTTGCATAGAGATATGTCTATTGTTTTTCGGGGCGCGGTTCTGGCAAAATTGGCGATCGCCGCGCCATCTAACCCGCAAATTAGTCCAGCAGCCCCAGGCAATTGTCCAGGCGTGGGTCAGGCTCTATCTACGACTACATTGGGCCATCATCGCTCAGCCCGCAAGGTTTCGTTGCGAGCACGCAGGAATTGCCATACTCTGGCCTGATGGGCTTTGATCCTCTGCTGCGATCGCCAGGAATTTAAGGAATGCCAATGAACCTACGCCCTGCCACCGTCGCTGATTTAGACCTCCTGCGCCATTGGGATGAGCAACCCCATGTGATTGCCGCCGATCCAAATGATGATTGGCAGTGGGAGGAGGAACTCGATCGCACTCCTGATTGGCGAGAACAATGGATTGCAGAACTCGATGGCCGAGCGATCGGCTTTATTCAAATAATTGATCCTGCCCGCGAAGAGAGTCATTACTGGGGGGATGTGGCGGCAAATCTGCGGGCGATCGATATTTGGATTGGGGCAGAAAGTGATTTGGGCAAAGGTTACGGCACCCAGATGATGCACCTAGCCCTAACCCGCTGTTTTGCTGATCCATTAGTGGCGGCCGTCTTGGTTGATCCACTGGTCAGTAATACTCGTGTGCATCGCTTTTATGCACGACTGGGGTTTCGCTGTTGCGATCGCCGCCAATTTGGGGAGGATGATTGCTTTGTCTACCGCCTAGAGCGAGGAGATTGGCATCACAACGCAGACTTGCCCCCCATACCAAAAGCAGACCTGGAACGGGCTTAGAAAAGCCTTCACCAGATCTGCTTAGAAGCCAGCTTTTACCGTTTTAGATAATAAGCAACTTGTAGGAGAGGGTTAGTTTTGGGGCTGGGGTTGTTCGGTTGTGGCCTCAGGGCTGGATTGGGGCGACGGTTGAGTCTGAGGCTGGGTGGCCGGAGGGGCGCTGTCGTTGCTGCTGTTTGTATTGCTGGGAGCCGAGTTCACTGGGTTTGGAACTTGGATATTCACTTCGGGGGCGGGAGCCGTTTGGGGGACAGGAACGATGCGATCGCGCTCAATCACTGTCGTTCGGTTTTCAGGTTGGGTGGGGGGGGGCGAAGCTTCCGGCTTGATCACGTTAGGTACTACGACTGGCGTTCTGGATTCATAATTCAAGAAGTAAAACAACCCAAACCCCAAACCAACTAAAGCCGTTAGAATAATCCCAACAAACAAACCGTTTGCCGCACTCTCGCCTTCGCGGCTGCGAACTCGCTCTTCCACGTTAGAAACACGACGTTCAGCAACGCGACCATTGTTGTAGCCATTATGATAGGCGGTATGGTTATAAGCGGGCTTTTGCTCGGCCACGGAATTCGATAAATCGTCGTGATTGACTTGGTTATTATAATTGGAGTTATGCAGATCTTTGTCTTGTAGGTTAGCCATAAACTTGATTTAGAACTCATCGTTGTTCCACAAGCATACTGGCTGACTTTGCCTATCCGATTCTGTCTAAGAATGGAAGTGGTAGTCAGCCAGAAGATGGGTTCAACCCGGCCGATCACTCAGTCTTTTGACTTTCATGAAAACTTAATAATCTATGGGCTTTCCTGCTGGCAAGCAAACTCAAGCACCCTTTGATTCAACTCGTCCTGTTCAATGGAATGCCAGTCTTGCTGTTGGGGTTGGCCATTGAGGGCCAAATCCCGGTATTGCTGGCGATCGCAGTGGTACTCTGTGGTGGCGTAGGTTTTAGCGGCGGGTTGGGCGCGATCGAGCCAGTAGGTTTCTAGCTGGGTAACGGGGCCTTGGCGGACGAGGGAATCTAGATCAACATATTGCAAACTGTTGCCATCTGTGGAGTGGGCGATCGCTTGCCAGTTAGTCGCTTGAGCCGCCAAATTGAGTGTCAGCACTAGCCATAAACTCAAGCCCATTACACCACAACGAACGCTTGGCCTGATCGCCAGATTAAAACCGCCCAATCGCCGCTGAACAACTCGGAACCATTGCCAGAACAACTGCATAACGTCTGCCTCCTGGGGCAAGGTGATCTGAAGCCAGCACGTTTCAAGGGTGGTCTCCCCTACCAGCGGTTGCAAGACCAGTAAGGAGCAACTAGCGGCGGGGAACCAACTAAACACTGCTGTGAAGCTAGTTTAAAACTAAATCGCGATCGCTAAGCGGCGTTGCGGGAATCAGCCCAAAGCGATTGGATAAAACAGGCATTGGCGATTGGCGGGCGATCGCGCACTATCAGAGTAGCGCGTTAATTTTTAAGGCTATCAAGCGCGACTCCGGTTTCCGTGCCGCAAGAATCGAGTAGAATTTGCGGGTAGCCAGTGATTGTGGCAACAGCTTACCTCTTCCGACTGCATACGAGATTGCCATTCAATGCAAAGCCCTTTGCCTGCTAAGGTTCGTCGATTGGGAATGTGGTGTCATCTAGCCGGATTGGCGTGGTTATCCCTATTTGTATTGCCGATTCCGTATCTGTGGCTGCTTGCCCCTTACTTGGTCTGGAAACTGAACCGAGCAGAACATCCTTTTGTTGATGAACAAGGCAAAGAATCCCTCAGTTTTCAGATTTCCATTGCAGTTTATCTGACGGCTCTATTGATTCTGGCTTTGTTCCTGTTGCTTGCGACCTGCGGCGTAATTTTTGGTGGCATTGTTTTTCACTCAACCGAGGTGCTCAATATTTTAACGGCTTTAGCAGGGCCGATCGCTATTGGTATCGGCTTGGTCATTTTGGTGGGGCCAACCTTGTTGGTTATCGTTGCCGCCCGCAAAGCCTTGAATGGCCAAAGTTATCGTTACCCGTTGAACTTACGTTTTTTTGGCTAAGGCGACGGTTGAGGCGAGGCCACGGAAATTGAATTGATGCTTGAACGACAGAATCAGCCATTTGTGACCGATGATAGTAGATGGTGAATCAAAAATCAGTTGATATGATTGCTTCTTCGTCTGCCATTGGTGTTGCCGTTGTGGGTACGGGGTTTGGGCAAAAGGTGCATATTCCTGGATTGCAAGCCCATCATCGCACTCAGGTCGTGGCAGTTTATCATCGTGATTTGGCGAAAGCGCAGGCGATCGCTGCCGCCCATGCCATTCCCCATGCCTGTGATTCCCTGGAGGCGATCGTTGCCATGCCAGAGGTGCAAGGAGTCAGCCTTTCAACGCCGCCCTTTTTGCATTACCCAATGGCCCAAACTGTCCTCGCTGCGGGTAAACATCTCCTGCTGGAAAAGCCGACGACGTTGAATGTTGCCGAAGCCCGCGAATTACAAAATATGGCAATGGCCAATGGGCTGGTGACAACCCTCAACTTTGAATTTCGGTGCGTTCCCGCATGGCTGCATCTGGCAGATCTGTTGGCGCAGGATTATGTCGGGCAACCCCGATTGATTAAGGTGGACTGGTTGGTGTCGAGTCGGGCCGATGCCAAGCGGGCGTGGAATTGGTATGCCCAGAAAGACTTGGGGGGCGGAGCTTTGGGGGCGATCGGCTCCCATGCGTTTGACTATATTGCCTGGTTGTTTGGCCCACTCCAACGGTTATCGGCCCGGTTGAGTGTGGCTGTGCCGCAGCGGCCTGATCCGGCCAGTGGGGGCCAACTGCGCCCGGTGGATGCGGATGATGTGTGTTTGATTATGGCGGAATTGGCTGATGGTACGCCGTGTCAGTTGACGCTTAGTGCTGCAACCTATCAGGGCCGGGGGCATTGGCTAGAAATCTATGGCGATCGCGGCACGTTAGTGTTGGGCAGCGACAACCAAGCCGACTATGTGCACGGCTTCAAGCTGTGGGGCAGCCAGCAGGGAGAAGCCTTGAAGGAATTACCTATTCCTCCAGCGCTGGAGTTTCCGCGAACCTGGGCCGATGGCCGCATTGCCCCCTTTGTCCGCATTGTGGATCGTTGGGTGCAGGGGATTGATCAAAAGCGATCGCTGGCCCCCTCCTTACAAGAAGGCGTGTATGCCCAACTGTTGATGGACTTGGCCCACGAATCCGACAGTACGGGCACCTGGGTCTCTGTACCCCGCTATTGAATTGAACGCACTCGACGGCGATCGCGGTCTTACCGCCAGTGGGCGATCGCCGAATCCTAGCCATTATCGCGATCGATCACTTCCGTGGGAATACTGAAGGTAATTCTCCGCATTCCACTCTTCCTGCATGGCTCCATCACCAGACTCGCTCCAAACATTTGTCCAATTTTGTCAAAGTCTCAAGGGGGACGAAAAAGGGGAATCACAGATTTTTCTGGATCGGTTCTTTCGGGCATTTGGACATGAAGGAGCGATCGAAGCCGGAGCCGTTTACGAAGAACGGGTGAAAAAAGGCAGCAAAAAGGGCAAAACCGGATTCGCCGATCTAGTTTGGAAACCGCGCGTGCTGATCGAGATGAAAAAACGCGGCGAAGATCTCAACAAGCACTATTCCCAAGCCTTTGAATACTGGACGCGGCTCGTCCCCGATCGCCCCCGCTACGTTATCCTCTGCAACTTCGATGAATTTTGGATCTTCGATTTTGACCTACAACTGGATACACCTGTAGACACCGTACCTCTGAACCAACTGCCAGAGCGGATCAGCGCCTTCGGGTTTATGGAACTGGCCAACCGTGCCCCCGTCTTTCGCAATAACCAGGTCGAGGTGACAGAACGCGCCGCCCGCCGCATGGGGCAGTTGTTGGTGGAACTGAAGCAACGCGGGGTAGATGGCCTGGTAGCACAACGGTTCATCCTGCAATGCGTGTTGGCAATGTTTGCGGAAGACCGGGGCTTGTTGCCGAACAGTTTGTTTGTCGCCTGCGTGCAGGATTGTCTCAACGGGCAAAGTTCCTACGATGTGCTGGGCGGCTTGTTCCGGGAAATGAATACCACTGGGATCACCCCCGCTGGGCGCTATCAAGGCGTGGACTATTTCAACGGGGGATTATTCTCTGTGATTCATCCCCTGGAACTGCACCACGGAGAATTGAAATTTTTGGAAATTTGCGCCCTAGAAGATTGGAGCAAGGTGCGCCCCGCCATTTTTGGCAACCTGTTTGAATCGGCGATCGCGCCTCAGGAACGCCACGCCCACGGCATCCACTTCACCTCCGAAGCGGACATCATGAAAATTGTCCGTCCCACAATTTCCCGCTATTGGGAAGACCGGATCAGCGCCGCCAGCACGATCGCCGAACTCACATCCCTGCAACTAGAATTACAAGCCTACAAAGTCCTCGATCCTGCCTGTGGATCGGGCAACTTTCTATACATTGCCTATCAGGAATTGAAGCGAATTGAACAATTGCTGCTGGATAAAATTGCAGAACGCCGCAAATCCCCCCGTGACCAAATTCAGATGGGTTTTGTCACACCGCAACAGTTCTATGGCATGGATACCAATCCGTTTGCGGTGGAGTTGGCACGGGTGACGATGATGATTGCCCGCAAAATTGCCATCGATCGCTTGGGGTTATTTGAACCCGCGCTGCCCTTGGATACCTTGGATCAAAATATTGAATGCAAAGACGCGCTGTTTAGTGACTGGGTGAAAGCCAATGCGATTATTGGCAATCCCCCGTTTTTGGGTGGAAAACACATGCGAATTGCGATCGGCGATGAGTATATCGATCGCGTCTTTGCCCGTTTTCCTGATGTCAAAGATTCAGTAGATTTCTGTGCTTATTGGTTTCGGTTGGCGCATGACGCGATCGCGGAAACAGAGGGTAGAGCCGGATTAGTTGGAACGAATTCAATTAGTCAGGGCAAAAGCCGCACCGCTGCCCTCGACTACATCACACAAAACCACGGATATATTCACGAAGCCATTTCTACTCAAGTCTGGTCAGGTGAAGCGAATGTGCATGTCAGTATCGTGAATTGGGTGAGATCTTTAGCCATAGAACCCTCACCCCTAGCCCCTCTTTCGGCGGGAGAGGGGAATTCCGGACTCCCTTCTCCCCGTGGGAGAAGGGTTGGGGATGAGGGCGTTTCACATTTAGCTGGAATTAAAAGACAAATTCCACAGGAATTATTACAGCGGGCAAAAGAACTTCGGCAAAAACAAACACCCGCAGAAAAAATTTTGTGGGAGTGCTTGCGCGATCGCCGTTTCATGGATGCCAAATTTCGCAGGCAACACAACATTGGGCAATACATCGCTGACTTCTACTGCCACGCTGCCCGATTAGTGATTGAACTAGATGGTGAAATTCATAATACACAAATTGAAAATGACACCAATCGCGATCAGTGGATGCAAACGAATGGGTTTACTGTTCTGAGGTTCAAAAATAATGATGTGTTTGACCAGATCGAAGACGTTCTAACCGCGATCGCGGAAGCCATAGAACCCTCACCCCTAGCCCCTCTCCCGCCGGGAGAGGGGAATTCCGGACTCCTTTCTTCCACGGGGAACTCCGGACTCCCTTCTCCCCGTGGGAGAAGGGTTGGGGATGAGGGCAAATGCTACCTCGATAACCAACCCGTCGCCTTCATCAACTCATCCTTAAAAGCGATGATTGATGTTACTCAGGCGGTTCGTCTCAAAGCGAACCTCAATTGGTGTTTTCAGGGAGTCATTCCTGTCGGTAAAGGCTTTTACATCTCTGAAAAACAAGCATATGAATGGATTAGTGCTGATTCTAAAAATCGAAAAGTGATAAAACTATCCATATCTGCGGGGGATTTAACAGATATTCCTCATGGCTCACCAAGTCGCTGGATTATTGATTTCCAAGATATGTCGATAGAGGAAGCCAGTGAATATAAACTTCTTCTTGATCATATTAGAAAAACAGTTAAACCCGTTCGAGATGAGAACCGCAGGGATGTCACCAGACTCAACTGGTGGAAGTATGGGGAGAAAAGACCGGCGATGAGAAAAGCAATTTCTTCACTATCTCTTTATTTTGCTATGCCTTCTCACTCTAAATGGTTCATTGCTGTACCTTCCTTAAAAGACTGGCTCCCAAATAATTCAGTCAATATCATTGCTTTAGAAGACTTTTATATTCTGGGAATCCTTACCTCTAACGTGCATCGAACCTGGGTAAAAGCGCAAAGTTCCACCCTGGAAGATCGCACTCGCTACACTCACAACACCTGTTTTGAAACCTTTCCCTTTCCGCAAGCGATCCCCCCTGCCCCCCTTATCAAGGGGGGTGGCGACAGCCGGGGGGATCTAGTCGAGCAAATCCGTGCCACTGCCCTAGACCTGCACCAATACCGCAGTCAGCAAATGGAGCAAAAACAGTGGGGCATCACCAAACTCTATAACGAATACTTCCATGAACCCGCCAGCCAACTGGCAAAACTCCACGCTCAACTCGATCGCCTGGTGCTGCAACTCTACGGCTTCCAACCCAGCGACGACATCCTGGAAAAACTGCTGGCGCTGAACTTGGAACTTGCCGCCCAAGAGCAGCGCGGCGAACCCGTCATCGGGCCTTGGGATCCCACACCAGGGCAGAACCAGTAAGCTATGAGTATCGACGCAAGAGGTAAACCGATGGAAACTGCCAAACTGATCACCAGTGACACAGGGCAAGTGCTAGTATTACCCGCCGAGTTCCAATTTGACGGGACTGAGGTTTACATCAAACGAGTGGGACATGCGATCGTGTTGTTCGATAAAGATCATCCCTGGCGATCGCAGAAGCAGTGTCATCGGATTAGTATCTGGGCTAGCGGCTGTGTTATTAGGACAGGGCGTGGGTTAACAATTCTGATAAGCATTTATACTTTTCTGCTGCAAATGGCCCATGTTTACACGAATCTTTGCCAGCCCCATCCCCAACTTGTTTCACTCTTCAGCCATAACCTGGCGCAGCATAGACCGCGCCAGGTCTAGAGCCTTTAACCAGCGAGACGGAGATGTGGATTGTGTTAATCCATCAGCACCCAAAGCCGCTTTAGAGAACTGGACGCTTGCTTTCCTTCACCAAATTCATTCATCTCCCAGCAGCGATCTAGGTACTCGACCCGTTGTTCTTCTACCAACTCGTCAATGAGTAGACCGAGTAGCGATCGCCATACCACGTTCAAGCTAGACTTTAAGGGGTTGCGACGACCAGCAGGATTGGGCATGGCGTTGGAGATCAGTTCCAACTGCTTGTACTGGGTCCATTGGTTGTCGTCTATCAAAGGATAGGTTGCAAAGTTCATGGTGAACCTCCTCAATTTGTATTGCAGGAGGCACGTCAAACCTGTCACCACGCAAACCTAGTCTACCGACTGACTTGCATGTCCGAATCTTCGTTTGTGCCTGATATTAATTTAATGCTTAAATCGTATCAACGTATACAGTAAACTTGCATCCCCCTTCTGGGCGATCATCAAGTATGACCATATAATTTTTTTAGCAGTAGATGAGGCGGTGCCAACTCTAACATAACCGGGAAACGTGTCGCCCGACCTCTCAAGATACCTCCTAGAGGAGCGATCGCACCAACGTCACGAGGTCTTGCGGGAGGTGGCTCATTTCCATCCATAGCTGCGTTGGGCTGATGCCAAAGACATAATACAGAACCAATACAAGCGCCAAGATCGCAGCCATCGATCCAAAGCCAGCCTGGAATATCTGCACCAACAGGCGCAATAACAGGAGGGAAAGCGCGATCGCACCCACAATCAACGCAGTCTGAGAGTCAACCAAGCCTACAAGTGAATCCATACACCGCCTCAAACACGCTCAAAAACAACAACCATGCATCCCAACGCAACAGCAATAATCGCCAAACCCAGCAGATCAGTCTTCCATGAAGAGAGCCGATAGGCGGGGCGTAGCCAGAAACTCATCAATCGAGCAATGACAGGCATAACAGCCAGACTCAAAATTGTGGAGGTAATCAAATTGTTGACCAACATGGAACTGGCAAACGTCCAGGTGTTCATGAGGCCCAGGGCATTAAACACATAGGTTTGCAAAATGATCAACGGGTATAGACCCAAAACCACCGATAGGATCTGTTTCCAAACGGGTGGGCTGAGGCTACTTTGCTCTGAGCCAACACCGTGGGAAAACCAGCCTTCTAAGCCTGTGGTAAACGACTTGAACCGATACGCCCGGAAGATGTGTTGTCCTTTCTCAAAGATCTGCTTACGTTCGTGCGATTCAATCCAGGCATCCAGATGCTCTGGTGAATCGTAATGAATAATCGCGTACCACTTTTCCACATCGTCCTTACAGGGCAAGGGTGGGCATTGGTCGGAGCGCACAAATCCAATTTGTCGCCGCGCAGACTGGATCAAGGACCGATGCCACCGCTGAAAAATGAATCCGTTGCCCTTGGGAACAATATGCTCGATTACCAGGCTGCTGTAGAAGAACTTGTCTGTTTGAGGATCTAACATTTGCCTAGAGCCTAAGCGCCCCCTGATAGCTGGTCAAACAGCTTCTGAACAATTTGGAACCCCGTGAACGTCTGAGCCAGGGTTAGGTCTACCAGCGTTACCGTGAAGCCAGTATGGGCGAGCCTTGCCCATTCGTTAGTTCTACGCTGTTTGAGAGCGATTAATCACTGCGATCGGCTAGCCTTCAAGTTGCTTCTGAATGGCGTTCATACCAGCTTCAATCTTCTCAGTGATCACGCCGGGAGAAGGCATAAAACTATCTTTTCGCTTGAGGCCTGCATCGATCTTCTCCTTAACCGCTGCGGGTAGTTCTAGCCCTTTGTCTTTAAAGCCAGCCTCAATTTTTTCGGTCAATTCCTCAGCCGTTGGCATGAACATCTCTTTCTTCTTCAAAAAGAGCTGCTTCTTTTGTTCAGGAGACAGAGAGGCCAGGGCATCTTTTTTCGTAGCTGAACTGAGCACGGTCTTAACCTGTGTTTTTTGCTCAGGCGACAGCATTAATGATTTAAATGCCTTACGAAAACTCATACCATCAGCAATGTTGGCTTGAAATTTTTCCCACTGCTCAACGTTAAATATCTTCTCAATTTGTGGAAGAATCTCTTTTTCCAATTGCACCACAAAGTCGGCTTCAGATGGAGTTGGCGCGTCGGCAAAATAGGGCTGGGGCGGACTCAGGAAGGTGGGGGCTGCGTTAGCACCATCGACACTGACAACGCTAAGGGCTGCTATCCAAATCAGCAAAGCTGCAAGCAAGCGCTTGACTACAGAGTTTGTACACATAGAGAACATCCTTTCTTGGACATCGTTAGAAAAAACGGGTGAAACTTGAAATGCTAGACAACCGACGATTGGCTGGCATGTTGAAGGTAGGCGGCGATCGCCAACACCGTAACAATGACCAATGGAAAGAGCAGGCTCCACCACGTTTCTGAAACCAGAACAAATATTGCAGCGGCTAATCCTCCCAGGGCGAAGCCAACGAGCACCGGAACAAATCGGCTAATGCGTTCCAGCGATTCCTCGGCTTCGCGTTTGGCCGTTTCACCGGAGCTAAACTTAGAACTGAGCAACTGCACCACATCAATGGTGAGCTGAGTTGTATTTCCAGTCATCACGGTTGTTGGAATGTAGCTCTTGAAGACTCCGTGAGATTCCTTCATTAAAGCATTCTGGATCGCCATGGCCACCACACCAGACATCCCGATCGGCAAAATATATTCTTCCTGAACATCCAACAGTAATACCGGAGATAGCCGTGTACCGATCACCAGAAAAACGCCCAGAGCAATGGCTTCAGCCGTCAGTAACACCGCAAAAACTGACCATTTTTTGTGGCGTGCATATCGTGCCAACAGAGAGGTGAGCGCAACCGTCAGTACAAAGGTTGGCAGCATTAACAGTCGGGTGATGGTTGTTTTTTCATCATTGCCAACAAACGACGATCCAGCCAGAGCAATATTGCCCGTTACGTGGGCTGTAAAGATGCCAAACAGGATAATAAAAGCAGAGGTATCCACAAATCCTGCGACCCAACTGAGTAAAAAACCAGCAGGGCCATCACTAACTAGAAAAGCGCTTAAGCTGAAGGCCGTCTTGGGTTGTGGAACTGTTGTCATCATGCCCTCTCTCATCGAACGTTGCACGGGTAGGGATCTGGGAATCTTATGAATCGAGGTCTACGCTAGCGTCTACTTCTGGCGATTCTGACTGTTCCGCTTCCAATTTTGCTGCTTTCTTAGCTGCTTTCTCTTCGGCTTTGGCTGCTTTCGCTCGTTTTTTTGCCTCTTCTTTTGCGACATCCTCAGCCGCTTCCTGCTCTTTCTTCAGCTTTTTAGCTTCAGCCTTTGCAGCCTTTTCCTCTGCTTTTTGCTGCTCTTTCAGCCGTTTGGCTTCCAGCTTTGCGGCTTTCTTTGCTTCTTTGGCCGCAGCCTTTGCCGCGTCTTTGGCCGCCTCATCATCGACAGCTTCAACGGCCTCTTCTACGACAGACGCGTCTGCAATTTCCGCTAACAGTATTGGCGCGGATTGAGCTGGCTGGATAGCCAGAGACCAGCCTCCTTCTGCGAGGTGAAGGGCTTGAGCTGTTGGTGCAGATCCTATCAGCACACTTAGAGATAGTAGAAAAGCCAACAACAGACCATGAAAATTCGATAAAGACTTCAGCATGGGTTAATTAATATGTACAACTGATCTAAACATAGATGGGCGATCGCAAATGTTCTATTGCCCGACAGGGAATCAATTAATGTCTAGTAGTCTACGCTTAGACACCCACAGAATTTCCGTCTTTCAAGATACAAAATACTAGGATTTATGGTATACCGTATACCATAAGTTAAACATTGCTTGTTCTACTTATCTGGGTTTGCGGGGCGCATCTACTGGTTGAGAGGGTGGCAAATTGGTATTTGGCAGAGTGGAACGAGCAATAAAGAAAGGATGAACCGAGCGGTTCATCCCCCAAAAAACAAATCTACTTCTATGGTCACGCTTGACGAAAAAGCGAGGGCAACGGACATCGAGTGACAACAGTTGTAAGAGCACCGGAGCCACCAGCACAATACCTGCCAGGGATGGGCTGGCGGCTTGGCTAATAGGACTGTGGTTGGCTCGCAGCATTGTTGAGCATGAGCGACCAGAGATCGCGCCATTCCCAGGATTGGGGGTGTCTGTTCGCAGTGCGGTAACGCTTGCAAAGTAAAGGGTTTGCCGAGCGCCAGAACCCAGATGAAGCCAGCATTGTGGCCGTGCGGTTGGGCTATCAAGCTTGGTGGCAAGCCCTTGACATCAAAGCACGGATGACTCACATCGCTAGACCACGCCATAACAGTCGTATTCGGCAACTGGAGTAGCCTGATGCAAGCCCCATCACAACATCTATTCCCGGTTGCAGCTCATACCTTTCATCATGCCCTGCCAGACAAAATTAAGCAGGCCACCATGACCTATGCCGAAGCAATGGAATATCCCGTCGAAGTGGTGCTAGCAATTGTGCTTGTCCGATGCCTCGACCCTGACGCTCTCCGCTTTGCCGACTGCCAACCGATGACGCGACAGGAACGGGACTTTGGCCGATGAGCAAGTTAAGCTATCCTGCTTGTCCGTTCCGCGATCGCAATCCTATCTTGATACCCAGTATTATTGTTTGGTATAAGGTACTGCTTACTAAGGAACCTTGCAAATTTAAGTTGCATTGCCGAAATCTCATAAGCCTTGTATGGCAAGGGCAGCGTTTCGGAAGTTACTCAAGTTATTTTTGTAAAAGTCCTTAAGTTGAGTGTTGGCAGATTTTCAATGCAATTTACCTTTATTAAATTGAGTATCTCTAAAGGAGTGTGGGCTTGGCGCGTTTTCCAAAATCACTTCAGCGTAATCAACCCCTAAAGGAACAGGCTTATCAAACATTACGAAAGATGATTTTGGGTGGTGAGCTTGCGCCTGGGCATCGGTTAGTTGAAGTGCAATTGGCTAGAGACCTGGACGTTAGCCGAACGCCGATTCGTGAAGCGCTAGGACAATTACAGCGAGAATCACTGGTTATGGTAGCTCCGGCCCAAGGGCTTCAGGTCGCGATTTTTTCTACCGAAGATGCCACTCAGCTTTATGAGTGCCGACTTGCCTTAGAGAAGATTTCAGTTACAGAAGCTTGCTATAGGGCTACGGCGGCCCAACTTCGCAAGCTGGAACGGTTGATCGAAAAGGCTGAGAAGCTAGCCAATACAAGTCCATCGCGGCTGTTAAATTTTCAATTACTGGATCTGGACTATCAGTTCCATCGTCTAATCGCTGAAATGTCCGGGAACGTCTGGTTACAGGGGATACTGGATCAAATCTTTGACAAGATGATGCTCCTGAGGATTCAAACCATCCAACAGAACCAGGATGTGTTAGATGTTAAGACAGAGCACGTTGAAATCTACGAAGCGATCGCCCAGCGTGATGCAAAGGCCGCAGAAAAGGCTGTGGAGACTCACCTTAAGGCGGCAAGGGTCAGGGTTATCCGCGAGCTAGAGATTCTTGCTTTGGAATCAGAGGCTGCATCAGAGTCTATTGAACCGTTGTAACGATCGCTGTCAGCAATGCTTGTGATCAGGGCCAATTGATTTAGGAAGATAGAGTGTTGCCGTGCTCCCAAGAGTGCGGCAATATTTTTTGCAAGCAATGCCATCGAATCCTCGCTCGAAATGTGTCATCTAACACAGTATCTCTCTGAGTCTATCTTTAATATCCTAGTAACAGAACTGGTCGTATACGGTATACCGTCTTAGGTGGAACTCCCTGGTGGCGGGCTTTTCAAGGCTTGGGCGGGGGATACAAGGCCAGGAATTGTGTAATCTATCCATCGATCGCGTCCGCAAACTTGATCGACTTGACTTGAAAATCCATTGAGGTCAGGACTAGAACAATTTAGGACGAGCTTGGACTGGGAGAATCACGTTGTTGTGTTTTCTGAGTTCTGGGTTTGTCATAGTTTTTTACCAAAGCTAGCTAACTAGCACGTCTTCGCACGGTTTTAAGAAAGTGGAGGATACATGACGCATGTAAATAACGAGGTGGCGGCAGAAGAGGCAGCAGATGTCAGTCCGTCACGCGTGAACTCAGAACTTATTTATGGACTGAACGATAGACCCCCGCTGGGTGAAGCCATATTTGTGGCCTTTCAGCATGTCTTAGCGGCGTTTGTTGGCATCATTACTCCGGCCATCATTATCTGTAGCAGCTTAGAGCTTGACGCAGTTGATACCAGCTACATCATCAGCATGTCTCTATTTGCGTCAGGAGTGTGTTCCTTCATCCAATGCCGCAAGTTTGGTCCTGTGGGATCCGGGTTGCTAAGTTTGCAGGGTACTAGCTTTGCCTTCCTGGGTCCCATTTTAGGAGTGGGTGCCTTCGCAATTCAGGGGGGGCGATCGCCCCAGGAAGCCCTGGCACTAATTTTTGGTATCTGCTTTTTTGGCTCTGCGATCGAGATTATCTTGAGTCGATTTCTCCATTTGATGGGCAAAATCATTACCCCTGTTGTCTCTGGCACGGTAGTAATGATTATCGGTCTGGGTTTGATCAAAACGGGGCTGATTAGTCTAGCAGGAGGGGCTGCCGCACTCGCTCGCAAGGATGGCAGTTTTGGTAGCTGGCAAAACTTAGCTCTAGGTGGTGGGGTTTTGCTGATCGTGGTGGTGTTAACCATGTCACGCAATCGCTATCTGCGGATGGGGGCGATCGCCATCGGGTTAGCGGTTGGATACGTCGCCTCAGCCATTCTGGGAATTGTCAACTTTAGTGCACTCAGCAGTTTGCCAATCGTGCAGGTTCCTATCCCCTTCCGCTACGGCATGAGCTTTGATTTTGGTGCCTTTCTACCGTTCATCTTGCTATATGTATTAACCGCTATTGAAACCGTTGGGGATTTGACGGCTACGTCTGCGGTGTCTGGGGAACCTGTGTCGGGATCGACCTATATCCGGCGTATCAAAGGTGGGGTTTTAGGGGATGGCGTAAACTCGGCGATCGCCGCTTTGTTGAATACGTTCCCCAACACAACCTTTAGCCAAAACAACGGCGTTATTCAAATGACAGGTGTGGGCAGTCGCTACGTAGGCTTCTTTGTCGCAGGCATTTTTGCTCTGCTGGGCTTATTACCTATCGTAGGCGGTGTTTTCCAGGCCCTACCTCAGCCAGTATTGGGGGGGGCAACGACCGTCATGTTTGGCTCGATCGCCGTAGCAGGTCTCAAAATCGTTTCCTCGGTGGAACTGGATCGCCGTTCATCTATCATCATTGCCGTATCTTTGGCAATGGGTTTAGGGGTGTTGTATGCTCCAGAAATCTTTACCGATAAGCCCGCTGTCATCAAAAACCTCTTTGGCTCCAGCATCTCCACAGGTGGTTTAACGGCTATTCTCTTGAGCTGGTTACTGCCCGATAATCTAGGCACCGCTAAAACCGTTGCTGAGGAAAACACTGAACTAGGTGCAGAAGTCTAAGCTTTGAAGACACGGTTGGCGAATTCTGAAAAGTCAAACTAATAGGGGCTGAAGATCGCGCTTGAAGCGGGCTATTGGGTTTTGGCTAAAAACCCAATAGCCCGCAGGATAGCCCTAATCACAGGGAGCCAGAGCCGAAAATCGAGCAGGGCGGTGCCCTCAAATCGACTGGCGATGGAACGCACGGCCACTTCATGGGGGCAATGTTCCACAGGCAGACAATGACAACGGCGGCGAACAGGCGCAGGGATTGCTGCCACGGTTTGCCAGCGATGGATTCGGGGGGGGGGGCGGGCTGAGAGGGGTGGCTCTTGGCCTGTCCTCGCCCTTTGACTTTGAAGTAGCGGCGCTCTGACTTGGGTTTGGGGGCGGGGGCGGTTGGCTCTTAGAGCTGATTTATAAAGAGAAGCTAAAGAGGCTCCGGCTCAGTGTTGAGCTGATTCTAGACTAGAACGAGTTGAGTGATGACGCTCCTGATGCCTCGTCTACCTGAGATTGCCGATCCGGTTCGTCAACCCTATCCCAGTGATTTGAGTGACGCGGAGTGGGAAATCTTAAATCCGCTGTACCCAAGCATAAAGGGTTTGGACGTCCAGTGGAAGTCGATTTCAGGGAGATTCTCAACGGTATCTTCTATGTACAGCGAACGGGGTGTCGATGGGAAATGATGCCTCATGACCTCCCGCCCTACAGCACGGTGTACTTCTATTTCAAAAAGTGGCAACGCAAAGGTCTCTGGCCACATCTGCACGACCCAATCCGTCAGCAACTGCGAACGACATTAGGTCGAGATGAACAGTCCACTGTGGCTATTGCAGATGCTCAATCTGGCTCAACTGATTCCGACGTTTAAGCAAGGATTATGAGGTGTATTCAGCGGTGAGCGAGTCTATGAGCTATGGCTCCTTAATTTGTCTAATGGTGCGACGATTGGCTGCTTAAGATTTACTTTATAAATCAGCTCTTACACAAAAAATTGACACTCTCTTCCCTAGCTAGGATAATTGGTCATCTTCTATTTCTAGATCTCAGCATTAATTGGATAAAGCTGGCGATCAGTAGATAGTTAGGGATATGAAAATCAGAATGGTCAATTCTGTGGGTTGATTTGCCCTGAGGGTGGCAGGATTGCCGGTTATTGATTATGTTTGCGATCGCCAATAGTTTTTGCTCATTTGTCGCTGGTGCGCGCATTCCTGCACCACACTAAAACGAGGTTCAATGGCTGACATCGCACAACCATAAATTTGGCTTAATTCGATCAATTTTGATGACAGATTATGGCATGTGCAACACTGAGCCATAACTAAAAATTTCTCCGCTCCAAAGCCGTGTTCACTTGCGGCAACATTGTATCCAACGCTTGGGCGATCGCTTGTGCAAAGAGAGGATCAGCCTTCGATTCTGCTTCTGGGGAAAACGACTTGATTGGTTGCGATCGGGTTTCTGATTGGGCTTTGCCCTGTTCCCTAAACGTGGCGATCGTGTTGCCAGTAGAACCATTAGTGAGTTGTAATTGTAAATCTACCGTTGCAGTCATCACTGTAGAAGGTTGCTGAAAGATCAAAAAACCATTTTGATACTGGCGCAAACTCAAGCTGCAATTTGCATCCCCACTCACTTTTACCTCGACACTGCTCCCGTCTAGAGACTCAACTTGAACTGAGTATGCCGGGTTGCGGGAAAGCACCTGCATCACTGCTTTTTGCAAATTCTCACTGGGACAGAAACCTTGTTCTCCCCCGACCGACTTGATGGAGCCAACCGCGATCGCGATCGGTGTAGCTGTTCCCACCCCAGGAATCAACGCAGCACAAACACCAATCACGCCAGAAATCAACCAGCTTTGTTGCATAGAGACTGCTCCTTGTGACACTTTCATTCTACTAATCCAGTTAACTGGGTTTGGGAAAAGGAAGATTTTTTGTATTTAGTAGCGATAAAGTTGCCCCGGAGGGAGCAGAACTCCTGGCGGGTGCTGCGACTCCTTACCACTGGATGCCTGCGATCGCTCAAGTCAGAGACCGCTGGATAAAAATGCGAGAACGCTCCTATGCACATATTGCCGACCAGCAAAAAGTTCAATAACTACATCCAGATGCCTACTCAATGCCTAGTTTCTGATACTGGGCCAACAGCAGGGTAATAGCCTCAGCCATCAATTCTGGTTGGTCAACCCAAACAAAGTGTCCACTCTTTGCGGCATCCAATTGGGTGTAATCTCTTGAGAGTTTTGCCAGTTCCTTATGCATTTTGTCCCGTAACTGATTTGCTTCTTTTAGAGGCATTAGGGCCATGAGCCAGGATGGTTTGAAGAATGAATTCGACTTGATACTGACAATGGGTAAATCTTGTAAATCATTGGCGCACTGCACTTGGTACGCACTAGTGGCTAACCCCAAAATTTCTTGAGTCATTGTGAGCCAGTGTTTTGGACGACAGAACGATCGCTTGACTGCCCGCAAAGAAGTTGGTGAGAATTGTCGCAGTTCTGGCTTCAATAGTTCAAATGCCCCAAGTTGGCATAGCACTCGGATCAGACCTAAGCCAGACCCTAAAATTGACATAATAAATCCTGACAAAAAAAGAGTTGCAGACCTCTTAAAGCAACGGACATTTGCAACATTCCTGACTGATGTAAACCGTCAGTTAGCACCAGCCCAACAACTTTTTCGGGAAACTGGTGGGCATACAGGCGCATGTTGTAACTCCAAAAAGAATCTCCGACCAAAAGATAGGGCGGTTTGATGCCAGCTTTGTGCAACAGAGTGTCCAGTTCCATCACAATATGCTGACTGGTGCGTGCATGAGGGCTGCGATCGCTCCACCCAAAGCCTGCGCGATCGTAAATACAGACCCGCGATAGTTTTGCTAATTCATCCAGCAGTAAATAGAGTTGCCGGGTTAATAAAAACTAAAGATTTTGTCTGAGTCTTTACTGGGGATTAATGCCACCTTCGCTGATGACTGTTGACCACGAATAATTCAATGCAATAAAGTAGGGCGGTGCATCGATAAACTACGCGACTTTAACGCTGTAGATAAATGCATTTTAGGGTAAGTCGGTCCCTAGGCTTGTATTGCTAGATCGAGTCTCTGATTCGGTTAGTTGAATCAGTGTACGAAACTCAAAATTGTGGGCTAAGGCGGTCATTCCCTGAATCAGAGTTGTGTGCTCTGGTGGGATAATTGCGAGGAGATCCATGATTTCCTCATCATCACACTGGCAAGCAGCCCGGTTTACTGCGCTAATCCAATCGGGTGGCATACACGCCAGTTGGGCGGGGGTAAGGTCTGGTGGCTCTGAGGGGGGAGTTGCGGGCATCGCGTTCACTTCATTAGCATAGACATACCGCAAACCCAGGTGTTTGGTCATCAACGCAAAGAGATCGTTTGCCTGAAATGGCTTGCTCAAAAAATCATCACAACCGGCTGCTAACGCTTGGGCTTGGTCTTCAATAAAGCCTTGGGCCGTGAGCGCAATGATCTTGGTGGAGGCTGTGGTGGGCTGAACAACAGCAACGTCAGCTTCGGTAAGGGCCAAATCATGAATGAGGCTGGCCTCGGCGGCACGAATTTGCTTAGTCGCTTCGTATCCATCCAAGTTCGGCATCCGAATATCCATCCAAATTAAGTTGGGTTGCCACTGATGCCAACAGGCAACGGCGGCGGCTCCATCGTCAGCTTCTTTCACCTCTAACCCCAAATGGCTCAGGAGCAGTTTGATAAGTCTACGGTTTTCGGGCTGATCGTCAACCACTAAACAGCGATAGGTGGGTTGATCGGGGGCTAAACCGACAACGCGATGGGCGAGCTGGGCCGAGGGTACTTCGCTGGCTGTGACCATTTGGACTGGCAACTGCACCTGGAATGTGCTGCCTTGTCCGGGTTGGCTGATGAGGGTGAGACTGCCTTGCAGCAATTGCACAAAGCGGCGACTAATCGTGAGGCCAAGTCCGGTGCCGTTGGAGGCGCTGCGACCAGCCTGGGTTTGCACAAAGGCATCGAATACTTTCGCTTGTTCGTCTGGGGCAATGCCAGCGCCGGTATCTTTGACTTCAAACGTGAGGATGATTGGGGCGCGATCGCCAGTCGGTAGTGAGTGGATCTCTTCACTTTTTACTACACCAACCCGGAGTGTAATCTCGCCTGTGTCTGTGAATTTAATGGCATTTCCTAGGAGGTTGATTAAGACTTGGCGTAGCTTAGTCAAATCTGTAGCGATGTATGGTGGTAAATTGGGTGCTAACTCAACGGAAAAATTAAGTCCTTTGGCGATCGCTTTTTGCTGAAACATGGCTAAAAGGGATTGTACCAATTCCGCCAGGGGAAAGTTAGTGATTTCCAACGTGACTTGTCCTGCTTCAATTTTGGATAAATCCAAGACTTCATTAATCAATTGCAACAAGTGTTCACCACTGCGTTGGATCGTGGCAATGTATTCATGTTGTGGAGTTGGAATGAGCGGATCTTGGTCGAGCACTTGGGTAAAGCCCAAAATCACATTGAGCGGAGTCCGCAGTTCGTGGCTCATGTTGGCTAAAAACGCACTTTTTGCTTGGTTGGCGCTTTCGGCTGCTTCTTTGGCTTGTTGCAATTCGAGTTCAGTCCGTTTGCGATCGCTAATATCTTTGTGTGTCCCAGTTATCCGCAGGGGCTGCCCCATCCCATCCCAGGCGACCACCTTGCCATAGTCCGCAACCCATTTCCATTCGCCCGTTTTGGTCTTGAGGCGATAGTCAAACGCATAGGGCACAGTGGAATCGTGGAGATGAGCCTGCAAGATTTCTTTCACCCAAATCATGTCGTCGGGATGCACTAACGCTTCCCACGTTTCGATGCTCGAAGGGAGTTCTGTTGGCCCATACCCCAAGATGGCAAACCAGCGGGGGCTTAAATAGACCTCTCCCGTGCCAAAGTTCCAATCCCATAACCCATCCCCCGATGCTTCCAACGCGAGTTGCAACCGCTCTTCACTTTTTTGTAGGGCGCGTTCGGCCTGTTTGACGGCGGTGATATCTCGCACAATCACGAGGACTTCATTGCTACTGCAAGGTGCTAAGCGCACTTCTTCTTCGGCCAAGGCTCCATTTTTCATAAATTGGTGTTCCCAAACTTGCAATTCTCCGGTTTCGAGGGCAATTTTGATGCGCTGGAGTTGATAGTCTAAAACGTCGGCGGGCAACACTTCGGACATGTGACGCTGAACGGGTAAAAACAAGCCTGTTGCTTGATCATTGGGGGGAATAAATTCAACACAAGTGCCATCGGGCCGGACGCGCAGCAGTAAATCGGGAATGGCGGAAAGCATGGCGCGTTTTTCGCCTTCACTTTGGCGTAGGGCAATTTCAAACCGTTTGCGATCGGTAATGTCGCGAATGACTGCCAGGACTGTATCTTTTCCACAGGGGGAAATGCGGGCTTCTTCAAAGCGGCGATCGCCATTGACAACTAGCTCATACTCCTGCATTTGCACAGTGCCCGTGGCCACCGCTTGCTGCACCAGTTGCATTCGGCTGTCCGCCAGCGATGCAGGCAAAACGTCATAAATGTTGCAACCTTCCAGCGCCATCTGAGACAAGTTATAAATGTGAATGTTGTCGGCATTGAGAAAGCGCAAATAAGTGCCATCGGCTTGCATCCAGATCAGGGTGTCGGGAATGGCGTTGATAAGAGCTTGTTTTTGCAGTTCGCTATCGTGTAAGGCGGCAATAGTTTGTTGCAAATCGGTGACATCTACCACTAAGCCATCCCAAATGATGCGGCCATCGGCTTGGCGGGTTGGCGTGGAACGAAAATGAAACCATTTCAGTTTGCCGCTCGGAGTCTGAATCGGGAGTTGGATCTCGAAGATGGATAAGTTTTGGGCCGAGGTTTCAACGGCTTGTTGCAATCGGGGAATGTCGGCGGGAAAAAACTGGCTATAGAGCAAATTGGCATCTTGGAGGGCGGCGGCAACGGGAATTTCAGTTAACCGTTCGATACCGGCGCTGAGGTAGACGAAGCGATCGCTCCCGTCTAATTCCCGCACCAGTTGATACAATGCGCCATTGGGTAAGTTATCGCTCATGGCTCGGAGCATGGCTTCGCGGGATTGCAATGCCTGTTCCGCCCGTTTGCGATCGCTGATATCAGTAATCAACCCAATACAACCCATCACCGCTCCCTGGGCATCGCGGAGGGGCGCAGCGGACAAAATAATTTCGATCAGCGTGCCATCTTTACGATCTTGCTGGGTTTCTTGGCTGGTAAAGATTTGTTCTTCGGTCACTTGGGCAAACACCTGAGCAAACTGCTGGAGCGATCGCCCGGAAAAACTGGATAGGGGCTGCCCAATGACTTCTGCCGTTTGCCACCCCAATAACGCTGCGGCGGCTGCATTCCACGCCGTAATGCGTTGTTGGCGATCGAGGGCAATGATGGCAAGGGGCGACGACTGAATCAAGACTTGGAGGGTGCTGTTGATTTGGCGGAGATCCGCTTCTAGGCGTTCGCGGTGGCTCAATTCTGCTTGGAGTTGCGCCACGGTTGTCGATAATTTGGCCGTGCGATCGGCCACTTGATCTTCCAGTTCGGTCTGCCGCAGTTGGATCGCGGTTTCGGCCTCTTTGCGGTTGGTGACATCCAAGACAATGCCCACCATTTGCACAATCGGGCCGTTGCGGCTGCCATATACAAATTCGCCCACGGCATGAAGCCAATGACAGGTGCCATCGGGCCAGATGACGCGGTAGTCCATTTGCCAATGATCAGAGGCCAACAAGGCGGTTTTGAGGGATTCTTCCAGGGGGGCCACATCGGCGGGGTACAAACACTGCAAAAAATCGTGGTAAGTCCCACCAAACTGCGCCAGCTCTAGCCCAAACAATTCAGCACACTGCGCCGACCACACCATCTCATTGGTCAACACATTCCATTCCCAAATGCCCGATTGGCCAGCAGTCAATGCCATGCTTAACCGCTGATTGCTGATCTGCAAGGTTTGATAAAGTTCTGCCTGTTGAATCGCGATCGCCAGCCGCAAAGACAACTGTTCTAATAAGTGCTGTTCCTCCGGGGTCCATTGGCGCGTGGCGCTACATTGATGGGCAATCAACAACCCCCAACAGGCCGGACTGGGGGGTGTGGCCGTTGTCCTTTGGCTTGCTTCTGGCCCAAGGGTGGGAGCCGGGGAGGCTTGCGGTCGCCCAATGGGAACCATCAAATTAGCCCGCACCTGGAGCAGTTCTAGCGTATGCAGGTGGCACGGCGTGATCTCGGCCTGGTAAACATCCGCGATCGCCCGACTCTGCAACGTTTTCCCCGCAGCCGGTAAACACACATCCCGAAAGCGCATTTTCAAACACGATCGCCATTCCGGCTCCACCGCTTCGGCCACCACCGTCGCCGCTTCTTCCGCAAATTGGAGCACCACCACCCGCTCAACCTGCAAAAACTGCCGAATTTCGCGGGTTGCTGTCATCAAAATTGCATCTAAATCTAGAGACTCCAACAACAATAGGGCGATCGCATCAATCAACTGTTGTTGCTGCTGTTGTCGCTGGAGGGCATGGCGCAACTGAATTTGTTCCAAACCCGTATAAATCGCATGGCACAGCATTTCAGCAGAAATCTTGCCCTTCACCAAATAATCGTGTGCCCCTTGCTTAATGGCCTGCACTGCCAATGCTTCATCCCCATGCCCAGTCACCATAACCGTCGGCAGCGGCACATCTAGCTGTTGATTCATCGCCCGCAACACGTCCAACCCATTGCAATCGGGCAGCACAAAATCCAACAAAACCACATCGGGTTTAGCCTCGGCAAAGCGCCGCAACGCCTCCGCTCCAGTCCCCGCCTCAACGATATGGTAAGTGTAACGCTCGTCTTGTTGCAGAAATTTGCGAAACACCACCCGATCAATCGGCGAGTCATCCACAATCAAAACGGTGTACTGGTTAGTCATGGCGGCGATTAACCTAACAATGGGCCTTCTTTTATGATGCACCCCTTATTCCAGACAGAAACCGGGGTGTCACAGTTTTCATTGCGAAACGTCACACAACCAGCTTTTCAGCCATTTTCCTCCATGCAGGTTGGGATTCTATCATGCCAGTTCGGCCACCATTGAGCCAAGGTATCAGAGCAGCGGTATTGGGCAGCATCGGTAAAGCCCGCCTCTAGTCGATTAAACCGAGAGTTCACCGTCTGAGATTACCAAGCATTCTCCTCCATACATCTAGTCTTCCCCAAACATCACCCACCCACTCCAAGACAGCATTGTTTAGGCCAGCGTTTTACCAACTTGCGCCCCAACTTTTACATATTCAGTATCAAGTCATCGATTGACACAGCCAGATAAAAACTGCTGTCCCATAGAATGATTGCGGTTTCTGAGCTATTTTCTGAGATCAGAGTATTCTAAAGTCAACCCGATCGCCTGACCCTTACTCCCCATCAACAAAACTAATCTCTTTTTCAACCTCTATGCCCAGCCCAAGAACAATTAAAGTCGGTACATTCAATGTATTGAACTTAGCTTTGCCCAACGAACCTTTTTATAACGAAACCCCTTACTCTCCAGCCTTATTTGAGCAAAAAATTCGCTGGATTGCCCATCAATTGCAATACATGAATGCTGACATTGTGGGTTTCCAAGAAATATTTCACCTTGAAGCCTTGCAAACTGCACTCCAAGCCAGCGGCCTCTATGAACAAGCGAAAATCCTTGCCCCACCGCGCACGGGGGAAGGCCCAGTGGTTGCTTGTGTTTCCCGTTTACCCGTTCTGCGCCATCGGGTTTACGACGTTTTCCCAGCGAAAGCAACCCTCAGTTTTGAAGGTTCTTCCCTGGCTATTACTAAATTTTCGCGAGCGGTTTTATCGGTTGATTTGGATTTAGGGAACGGCCAAGAATGCACTATTTTTGTTTTGCACCTCAAATCAAAACGTCCCATTTTTTCTGAAGATGTCGATCGCCACGACCCCATCGAAAAAGCTAAAGGTCAAGTGCGTGCATTGCTCCAACGGGCCGCAGAAGCTACTGCGATGCGGATGATTTTGATGGAGTTTTTACAAGACCGAAATTATCCTGTCATCGTCATGGGTGATATTAACGATGGCCATTTAGCGGTCACTTCGCAAATTCTGACTGGCGAACCGCCCCCACCCCATCTGCCGTTTGAGCACAAAAAGGATCGCTGGGATACGTTACTTTACAGCGTAAAAGATTTACATGCGCGGCGTAGTTTTGGCGATTTTTATTACACTCATATTCACAATGGTCATTACGAAAGTATTGATCATATTTTGGTGAGCCAAGAATTTGTAGCTGAAAATCCCCATCGCCTGGGCCAAGTGAGTTATGTGGCGGTCTGGAATGATCATCTGATTGATGACACGATGAGCCGCGATCGCCCCCAGCCGTGGCAATCTGATCATGGACAAGTTGTGGCAACAATTGAATTAAAGCGTTGATTGATTTTGTAGTTTCAAGCCACTCGCTTATTTAGATCAAAGGTTCCGCTAAGCGAATTCCGTGGGAATTAAATTGAGTCACCCACAATTCTAAATCTGGGTCAGGAAAAGCTTGTCGCATTTGTTGCTCGATTTGTTGCGCTTGCTCCAGAGTTTTGGTCAACGCAAATACGGTTGGCCCTGATCCAGACATCATTGCTCCCAACGGTCGCAGGGTTAAAAAGTGGTCTTTGATCGCAGCTACTTTGGGATGTTCTGGTAATACTACTTTTTCTAAATCGTTGTAGAGTAGTTGCCCAATTTCAGCTTCATTCTGGTGGGCGATCGCGTTAATCATTGGGCCAGAATGCACTTGTTGTAATCGTTGTTCCAAATCCAAAGGATTCGTCAAATAAGCATGACCAAACTGTTGACGATAGGTTTTATATGCCCACGGAGTCGAAACCGATAAACTTTGATATTTAGCCAAAACAACATAAAGCTGATTGAGGGAGACTAAGGGGGCTAATTTTTCGCCCCGTCCCGTGGCCAATGCTGTGCCCCCCGCCACGCAAAAGGGAATATCGGAACCAATCATGGCCGCTAATTCTTGTAACTCAGACTGTGTTAATCCCAGTTCCCACAACAAATCCAGCCCAACTAATACGGAAGCGGCGTTGGCCGAACCTCCCGCCAAGCCTGCCCCAATGGGAATGCGTTTGTGAATAGTAATTTCGGCTCCACCAAAGCGGGCAAAGGCTGCTGGAAATTGTTGCTGCATTAAGGCTGCGGCACGATAGGCCAAATTGCTCTCATCTTTGGGCACTTGTGGATGGTCACAATGTAAGCGAAAAACATCGGTGCCATTGGCCCGCAAATCAATCTGATCGGCAAGATCAATACTTTGCATGACCATGACTAATTCATGAAAACCATCAGGGCGATCGCCCAAAATTTCCAGGTATAAGTTAATTTTTGCCGGAGCAATTAAAGAATAGGTACGCATCAGTAACTCAAGGATAAATCGAATATAAATTTACACCGCAGAATAGACCAAAAGCATTTACCTTTGTCCTGTAACACCTATATTCCTAGGAGGAATTACAGCTTATCGGCATTGCGATCGCGCCCTAGTCGATTACTAAATTCTACCCACTGCGAAACACTTAAATCTTCAGCCCGCGTTTGAGGATTAATCTCTAATTCTGTTAAGAGTTGATTGAGGTGTTCGCGCTCAATCAAAGACTGCAAGTTGTTGCGTAACATTTTACGTTTGCTGCTAAACCCAAGGCGAATTAATTGTTCTAATTGTTTGGGGTCGTCTGCCGGAGTCGCGATCGCCCGTGGCCGCAAACAAATAACAGCCGAATCAACTTTAGGCGGCGGCTGAAAAGCACTGGCAGGCACATCACAAATAAACTCACAATCTGCTAGATATTGTACCCGCACTGATAAAGCCCCAAAGTGGCGAGAACCGGGATTTGCTTTTAAACGTAAAGCGACTTCCCGCTGGACTAGCAACACGATCGCCTCAAAAGGCTGCGGATTCGGTGCACCAATGGTGCCTAACAGTTTTTCTAAAATTGGCCCAGTGATGTTGTAAGGAATGTTTGCGACAACTTTATTCGGGTATTGAAACGGTGGAAAAGGAGCCAATAAAGCCGCCAAATCTAAAGTTAAAAAATCGCCCTGGAGCAGTAAGAAATTATCAAATTTGCCAAATTTTTGGGCCAAGGACTGACATAAATCACGGTCTACTTCAACGGCGACAACGGCCTCGGCTTTGGCCAAGAGTTGACGAGTCAAAATGCCTGTACCGGGGCCAATTTCTAAGACGCGATCGCCCCCCCGGCCCTGCTCATCGGCTTGCTGCAAATCAGCCGCCGCCACAATCCGCCCCAACGCTTTTTCGCTCCGGAGCCAATGCTGACCAAATTGTTTCCGTGGTCGCGGCACACTACATCTCCGGTAATCCAATCAGTTCTCCTGTTCCGGCAATGACTTCCCCGATCGCGTAAGCCGCGAGTCCCTGGTTATCAAAGTAGCGGAGGGCAGTGTCAGCTTCGGTCGGGGGCACCAACACCACAAAACCAATGCCCATATTAAACGTGTTGAACATACCCCCATCGCTGACGGCACCTTCTGTTTGTAGCCACCGAAACAATTCCGGTATGGGCCATGCTGTTGGGTCAACCCGGATGGCCTGCCCCGCGCCCAAACAACGCGGCAAGTTCTCTGGCAAGCCACCGCCCGTGATGTGGGCCATACCGTGGAGTGTGAGTCCCGATCGCCGCGCCGCCAACACAGGGGCTACATAAATTTGCGTCGGAGTTAACAAAATTTCCCCCAGAGTTTGACCGTCGAAGGGGGCAGGGCGATCGCCCAGAGCCAAACCGCGATCGCGCACAATCTTCCGCACCAGGCTAAACCCATTACTGTGTACCCCCCGACTGGCCAGGGCGATCGCCACATCCCCAAGTTGCACCTGCGAGCCATCCAAAACCTGACTCCGCTCCACAATCCCCACACAAAACCCCGCCAAGTCATACTCACCAGGCTGATAAAATCCCGGCATTTCCGCCGTTTCTCCCCCCAGCAGGGCACAACCCGCCTGCCGACACCCCTCAGTAATCCCAGCCACCACTGCCGCCAACTGCTCCGGCTCTAACTGCCCCGTGGCCAAATAATCTAGAAAAAACAACGGTTCTGCCCCACAGGTCAACACATCATTGACACACATGGCAACCAAATCAATACCCACCGTATCGTGCTGCTGCAACGTCTGCGCCAGCTTCAACTTCGTGCCGACCCCATCGGTGCCTGCCACCAAAACCGGCTCCTGATACCCCCCAGGCAACCGAAACAAACCACTGAACCCACCCAGCCCACTCAACACTTCAGGCCGCTTGGTACTGTCCACCATTTGCCGAATGCGGTTGACAAAGGCTCTTCCAGCCTCCACGTCAACCCCTGCATCTTTGTACTCCATCCTTGAGCACTCCCGCCGCTTGCCGTGCCATTGTACTCCCTCTCATCGTCCCAAGCTCACTCAGATTCAGACCAAACCTGGGGACGCGCAATTTAGGCCCGTTTGAAAGCAGAATATTGTGAAGCTTCCATGAAGTTTTTATGAAGTTGCGGTCTAAAAATCGGGGATCGCTAAATCGCAAAAACAACCTTCAGTTAAGGATTCTAACCGTCCATTGGGCTGGTTACATTGCTTAATGTCCGTATGCCTTTCTTCAGATCCCTGATCCCCAACCCAAAAACTTCGTGATATTCTGTTGCAGTTTCAAGATAAACGGAGTGAACACGGAACGACTACAGGTTAATTCAGCTTTTCAGGCGCGATCGCCCTTCCTCGTCATTGAGGGAAAGCCGTCGTTTCCTGACCGAATTTCAACCTATTGAAGTGCTTCTCACGCAATAGCTTATGAACCAAAAACTTGTTAATCGTCTGGCTGTCTCTTTGTTGATGGCAACGTTTAGTACACTCGCTTGCGGCCATGCAGGCTACTCCGAGGCCCAACCTCAGGACTCTGACCGCCAACCGCTCGCCAGTGCCACGGCTGAAACCGACCAAGCTTCAGTCCCGTCGTCAAAGACCAAGAGCATTCCTAGCAAACTCAAGCCAACATTGAGCACTGCTGAGAAAGTAGGAGAACAAAAAACGCCGCTTAAGTCTGGATCAGCCAAGACCATTGCCAAAATCCATGCTTACCAAATGGATGGCCGCAAAGCAGCAACTCTCTATGTCCGCAACCTTCCCATCTTGACGTTTGTGGCGAACGAAGCGACACCATCGGCATCAACTAAAGTGGGTACCCAACTGGCTAGTGCGCCAATCAAACAGCCAGCCTCGGCTCAAACAAAATCTCTCAATACTAATAATGTAGAGGCTGATTCCCGATTCGCGATCGCTTCCCTCCAAAAGATTTCAACATCCTTAACCAAAACCGATTTGACTCCTGCTGATCTAGACGCAGCCTTAGTCGAGGTTGTTCCTGAGACTACAGATTCGATTTCTGCCACCGACCCAGCCGCTAGAGCAACCGCTGTTGCGGCTAAGATCAACCAACTTTATCAGGCTGATGTGAATGGCAAAGACATCACACTGAAGTGGGAACAAGTGGCAGGTCTGGCTGGCGGACGCTACTTGATTAAATCGAATCAGGTTGAAATTGCGGCGATCGACCGTGACACTATTCTGCCTGACACAACCCAAAATCTGGAACAGGATGCATTGCAGGCCACAAACCGCTTACGGCGTTTATTTGGCGATGCGGCACCGTTAAGCGCGATCGAGGGTAAATCGATGTTTGACCCGCAGCTTGCATTTAGTGGTGTGATCCAACGGACGATGACCGGGTTTGCCTCCTGGTATGGCCCTGGCTTTCATGGCAACCGCAGTGCGAGTGGCGAGATCTTTAATCAACACGCGCTGACTGCGGCGCACCGAACCTTGCCGTTTGGGACGCGGGTGGTTGTCACCAATTTGGACAATGGGCAATCGGTCGTGGTTAAGATCAACGATCGCGGCCCTTTTCACGGCAACCGGGTCATTGACCTGTCGGCGGGCGCGGCCCGTGTGCTGGGTCTGATGCAATCTGGGGTGGCCCCTGTCCGCGTCGAGGTTTTGGCCCCTGACACAATTTCGGCCAATTAACTTGATGCTGTTGCGGACTCCAGCGCAGCCTCTTTAGCGCCTGACCCAATCTTGATCGTGAACTGGCTCATTCCTTGCGTTGTTGTGCGTTGAAGGAATGAGCCTTTTGGGTTGAGTTGGCCCCCAATCGGGCTAGTTGAGCGCTAAGTCAACGGCGCGATCGCGGTTCCTCACCAATGACGCGATCGCGCACGGCTGGCAATCACCCCTTAGACGGGCATGGCGGGCTGTGGCCTCGTCGTGAGGCTGGAATCGGTAGACTCAACCACTGAGCTAGTCGGGGGTACTGTGGCGATCGGAATAGGCTGATTTACGCCATACACCAGATAACCACTATCCGCCAACAGGGCATAATCAATCTCCGTTGGCCCTGAAACGTTGTAAAGCCAGTTGTAAGACATAATGGAACGCACCGAAGCGGCAGGATGCCAGTAGTCGTAGGTATTGGTAATAGGGTTGGGGCCATCTTGCGACTGCAATGGAATGAAGTTGCCACCGTTCGCTGCGGCTGCATAGGCTCCTTTGAAGACTGCTGTTTGGGGGCTGCTGAGATCTTGCTGTAAATAGCCTTCCCAGTTGTAACCAATCAGGCCCAGAACATGGCCCAACTCGTGCGAAACCAGATTATATAAGTCATCGTCGTCGGTAATGCTAATATCAATGGCGACTTGCCCCAACCGAGGCTTCAGGTCAGGGGTGCCAAACCAACCGCCAGCCTCATAAACCGGACTACCATAGCCCCCGGCACTGCCATTGGTATCGAGCGACCCCATGACGACCAGCAGGTCATCTACGTAGGCTTTGATGTTGAAATTCTGGGTGGTATAGCTGCCGTCGTTGCCGATCGGTTGGATCACTTGATTGAGTTGTAAGCCAGTCCATTCGTTGGCGATGCGATCGGCCCAGTCGTCGGCGGCTTTTTGGGCGATCGCCTGTCGATCTGCCGTCCAAAAGCCCAAGGCATCAGTCCGAAAATCAAGCGTAATGTCAAACGCATTGAGGTCGGGGGCGTAAGTATTGGTAATTGGCCCCAAGTCGTAGCTCCCATTGCTGGTCACGCCACCAGCGAGGGTGAAAGCAATGGCGTTACCCGTTGCGCGGTCAGTGGCGACCCCATCCTTTTCAGCGATGAAACTAACTGTTTGGTAATCGTTCCAGTTCTGGGCTGTAAAGGTGAGGCTACTTTGCATCCCATTGGCAACGGTATTGTCTGCATCGACAACTAGAAAATCTCCTGGAGCCAAGGTTACTGTGACTGGTGCGGTTGGGGCTTGGGCCAGTTTGATCTGAAAGGTGCCGTTAGCCCCTTCCAATCCGCTAAATTGCAAGTTTGTGATGGTGACACCGCCAGCCGAAAAGATCGGTGTTGGGGGTGGGGTGGGTGGGGTGGGTGGAATGGGGGTGGGCCGAAGACTGACTAGGCTGGTGTCAACGGCGGGGGTGGCGCGATCGCTGCCTAAAGCGGTAGACGTATCCGGTTCAACGCGAGTTGGGGGGCTGGTGGTGAGGGTTTGGGGCGCGGTAGCTTCGGTGTGAGTATGAGTTTGCAGCCCGGGCGGCTCCGGCACAGCGATCGCGCTGGCATCGGTTCGCCCCAAAGTCGGCTCCACCCGCGTGGCCGGTCTTGGCGCATCCAGATCAGTCGCGCCCCCCGAAGTCGGCTCCCCCCGCACTAACGCTACGGTGTCCGGCTCTGTCGTTGGCCCCCAGGCCGCCGAAGCCCGACAAAGCCATCCCCGATGTTGACCAAGATTAGGCTCTAGAGGGGCAACTGGCTCTGGCCGCAGCGGGCGAAGGTCTGTGGTAATTTCTGGCTCTGGCCGCAGTGCGTTTGCAACGAAGTTTTCTAACATCTACGCTACCCTAATAATAGAATTTTATTTCCAAATAAGGAATAATCAGCTTATTGGCACCCAATCTGGTTAACGGGGAATTAACGGAGTGGCATCAAAAGCTCCTTTGTATCAAAAGCCAACCTTGCTCCGAAAGGACGTTTTGCCTGAATACACAAAGGACAATCGGCTTAAATCGGCTGGGTTCCACGGAATAAACGACAACGGACGGTGGGAACTGGTTAAAACTCGGTCGCATGGAGCTAACTATCCCAATGCCGCCTCAGGCTTAATAACCAGGAAGCCTGTTGCCGTCGCCCTGACAACTCTGGCACAGTTGAGCCGAACCAATAGATGGGCACAAATGAAGTACCGCACCTTGCCTCATTTGCAAAGTGCGCTCAACCATTCCAAAAGTTAGCAAAGCTGACATACCGACGTTAAGTTGCCAGCAATTTTGAGAGCAGAGTCCTAACTCACGGTACAAATTCTGTCCTTTGCTTCCCAGGAATCCTAACGGCGATCGCCCGAGCACCCTAAATCACTTCAGTCCATCCAATTAGCCAGTGAGAGTACAGTCAAGCTGGCCGGATACCCTCCCAAACGAGTCACACACAATTACGTCCAAACGCGAGTACGTATTAGTAACGAACATAACACTTGCTAATTTTGTTATATCGGAGATTGTCGCTTCCGTCTATCTGCGGAGATGCTTCCCTGGCTGAGAACCCCTAATCTTTACCGAAACTTCAAATAAGTCGGGAACCGTGAAATTTTGATTAGCGTCCTAGGCCCCAAAGCTGAGTAGTTTTTCGGAGCCAAATTAAGTCATTTTGTTGCAATCTTGGGACTAGTACTAATTGTGACAATTGGTTTTAGAAGCAAGTATTGGCCATCCTTTGTACATTAATTAAGATTTTTTTCGTTATAACTAAGTTTGAAGATCAAGTTCAAAGATCGCTTGCTGATGTCGGTCAATTGGGATTGAAGGTTGCTTGGCGAGTTGGGTCGCTGTTGGGCCATCTGATGAGTCAAAGCAATCCCGTTATTTAACTATTTGTCAAGTCAGAGCGGAGAGTTCCTGAATCTATGCTGGGTACTATCCTTGGTAGCCGCTACGAGATTAACAAACATTTGGGTGGCGGGGGTTTCGGCCAAACTTACCTGGCCCGCGATCGCCATTTGCCAGGGCAACCTAGTTGTGTGGTGAAGCAACTGCAACCCAAAAAGACTGATGAGGACTCCTTACAAGCAGCCCGCCGCCTGTTTGATACAGAAGCAGAGGTTTTATACACTCTGGGCAACCATGAGCAAGTGCCCCGCTTATTTGCCCACTTTGAAGAAAATTGTGAGTTTTTTTTAGTCCAAGAATTTATTGATGGCACTGTTTTTAGTGATGAAATAAAAAATCGTGGGCCATTTAGTGAGGCAGAAATTATTCCGCTGTTGCAAGATATTCTGCTGGTGCTGGAATTTGTCCATCAGCAAAATGTGATTCACCGGGATATTAAACCCTCTAATCTGATCCGACGGGCCAGCGATCGCCATCTAGTGCTCATCGATTTTGGGGCGGTGAAACAAATTGGCCTTGCGGCGGATGAGTTGCAGGAACATATGACCGTCACGGTGGCGGTGGGTTCATCGATTTATATGCCCAATGAGCAACTCGCTGGGATGCCCCGCTTTGCCAGTGATATTTATGCTGTGGGCGTGCTAGCAATCCAGTGCTTGACCGGGCTGTACTCGAAAAAATTACCGACCGACCCCCGCAGTAGCGAAATTTTGTGGCGCGATCGCGCGGTGATCAGTCCAGAATTAGCTGATTTTTTGGATCGCATGGTGCGTTACGATTTTCGCCAGCGATATGAAAATGCGGGCGAGGCGCTTAAAGATCTGCGATCGCTCACAGGCAATACATCCGTCGCCAATTTGCTAACGGCCCTCAAAACCACGACAGATGACGGGTACTTGGCTTGGTTAGAGCGGGGCGACGATTTGTTTGGGCAGCAACGCTATCGAGAAGCCATCACAGCCTACAACAAAGTGGTGCAAGCCAATTCAGAGGATTATGCGGCTTGGTTTAAGCGGGGCATGGCCTTGGAGCACCTGCAATTTTACGAGGATGCGATCGCGTCCTACGATCATGTGTTGCAGCTTTGTCCCCAGGATTATTTGGCGTGGTACAAGCAAGGCAATGCCTACGCTCAACTGCAACGCTATCTTGAAGCGTTTGAAGCGTTTGAACAAGTCGTTCAGTTGCAACCGGAAAATTACTGGGCGTGGCACGATCGCGGCTTGGCCTTGGAAGGCTTGGAGCGGTATGAGGAGGCGATCGCGGCCTTTGATCGGGCGGTACAACTTAAACCCGATTTTCAGTTGGCGATCGCCAATCGGAAGCGGTTGCTGAGTCAACTGAAGCACGTCGATACGTTGTACCACCTGGAACACTACGACGAAGCCCTGGACTCTTGTGAGCGGGCGATCGCGCAAAATCCAGAAGATGGGCTGGCCTGGTTTATGCGGGGCATGGCGTTGGAGAATCTGCATCGGTACGAGGAGGCGATCGCGGCCTACCAGCGGGTGTTAGATATCCAGCCCGATGACCAGTTGGCCTGGTTTAAGCAGGCTGGATTGTATGAAAAAACCAATCAGTTGGAAGCGGCCCTGGCTAGTTATCACCGGGTAGTGCAATTGCAACCGGAGAATTACTGGGCGTGGCACGATCGGGGTAAATTGCTGGAACAATTAGACCGCTTTGAGGAGGCGATCGCCTGTTACGACCGGGTCATTCAGCTTAAAGGCGATTTTCAGGCGGCGATCGCAGGCCGTACCCGCATCCTCAAACAGCTTCAACACCGGATGTTGGCCCCAGCCAATGGCGAAGACGACGACGATACCGTGTTTTCCGAACGACTGGCCCAGCCTTCTAGTGCGCGATCTGAAGCCTCCCGGTTGCGAGCCGCGATCCATCGATACACCGGAGCCGACTCCGCTGACTCTGCGTTACCAGACGGGCTGGGGCTAGACCAAACGATGGCCCATGTGCCCACGGTGGCCGCCGAAGAGACGGGTCTGGAGCAGCAAATCTTCCGGGAAATTACCCAAATTAACACGCTAGGAGCCGCGATCGACGAAACTGGTATTGCCGTCGTGGAAGCAACGACCATTAAGCCACCGGCCCCGCCACCGGCCCTTGTCACCCACATCACCCGACCCATTCCGCCGGCCCCGGCACCTACGCCTACAGAAACGCCCGTGCAGACTTGCTTGGGGCGCGGTCGCAAACTTTATCAACAAGAACGCTATCCCGAAGCCCTTGCTGTTTTGGAGCAAGCCTTGAAGCAATGGCCTGATCAGGCGGATTTGTGGCAACTCCGAGGAAACGTCTTAAACTCTTTGGGACAGCACCAGGAAGCAGCCAAAGCCTATCACCAGGCTTTGCAGTTGAATCCAAATCGGGCGGAACTGTGGGGCAGTTTGGGCGGGTGTTTGTTCCGATTGCGAAAATTTGCGGAGGCGATCGCGGCCTTTGATCGGGCTACCCAGATTCAAGCAGATCACCACCTGGCCTGGTATTGGCGGGGTCGGGCCTTAGTCGAACTCCACGACTATCCGGCCGCCTTGGCCGCCTTTGAACACGCCGTCGCCTTGAAAGGCGATTTCCAACCCGCGATCGCCGACTACAAACGGCTAAAACGCCACCTCAAAGCCCAAACTGATATCAATTTGCCTGTATAGCGTTCCTGCCTCGGTTCGATGACCCCAACTGTCCCCAACCTTTGATCAGCCCATCGCAATACAGCGCAAATTTTACCTCAGGGAAAGACCCCTAACCCTGGATGGAAGCGATAGAATCGTTAGGATCGTTAAGGAATGTATCCGTAACTTCCCATGTCACAAAGCCGCAACGGGCGCAATGGTTCCAAGACTCAAGCAAAGCGTTCTGCTCCTCTAGAGCCGCGATTGCACCAACCTACTCTTCAAAGTACCATTCGCGTCCGAGGCGCACGGCAACACAATCTCAAAAATATTGATCTAGAAATTCCCCGCGATCGCCTCGTGGTATTTACCGGGGTATCGGGTTCGGGCAAATCCTCCCTGGCCTTTGACACAATTTTTGCGGAAGGGCAACGGCGTTACGTAGAATCCCTGAGTGCCTATGCCCGCCAATTTTTGGGCCAGGTGGACAAGCCGGATGTGGATGCGATCGAGGGGTTGAGTCCGGCCATCTCCATCGATCAAAAGTCCACGTCCCACAATCCCCGTTCCACCGTGGGCACTGTGACGGAAATTTATGATTACTTACGGTTGTTGTTTGGGCGGGCCGGGGAACCCCACTGTCCCCAGTGCGATCGCTCCATTGTGCCCCAAACTATTGACCAAATGTGCGATCGCGTGATGGAACTGCCCGACCGCACCCGGTTTCAGATCCTTGCGCCCGTTGTCCGAGGGAAAAAAGGCACCCACAAAAAGCTCCTATCCGGCCTCAGCGCCGAAGGCTTTGTGCGGGTCAAGATTGATGGGGAAGTGCGGGAACTGAGTGACGCGATCGACCTGGATAAAAACCAGGCCCACACGATTGAAATTGTGATCGATCGCCTGGTCAAAAAACCTGACCTGGAAGAACGACTGGCCGATTCTCTCTCCACCTGCCTGAAACATTCCGGCGGCATCGCAGTCATCGACATTTTGCCAGAAGCTAACTCCGAAACAACCGCCCCGCCCAACAACGTCGTGGAATTACCCCTGGGGCGATCGCGCAAAGCGGCGGAAAAAGGGGGCACCTATGGCCAGAGCGCAGAGCACAATGGCGATCGCCCCGACAGCCCAGAACCCGCCCTACCCACCAGCCTTGTGTTCTCCGAAAATTTTGCTTGCCCCGAACACGGCGCAGTGATGGAGGAATTATCGCCCCGGCTGTTTTCCTTCAACTCGCCCTATGGCGCTTGCCCCGGTTGTCATGGCCTCGGTAGCCACCGCAAATTTGCCGCCGATTTAGTCATTCCCAAGCCCGAATTACCCGTCTACGCGGCGATCGCCCCCTGGTCAGACAAAGACAACACCTACTACCTCTCCCTGCTGTGCAGCGTCGCCGAGGCTTTTGGCTTCGATATTCAAACCCCCTGGAACCAACTGACCCCGGAACAACAACGCATCCTGTTACACGGCTCCAAAGACCCCATCTGGATCAACGTCGATTCCCGGTACCGCGACAGCAAAGGCTACAATCGCAAATACGAAGGAATTCTCCCCATCCTGGATCGGCAATATCGCGAAGCCAATTCTGATACCTACAAACAAAAATTAGAGCAATACCTGGTTGACCAGCGGTGCGAAGAGTGCGGTGGCAAACGGCTGCGGCCCGAAGCCCAGGCGGTGCGGCTGGGCCAATTTCGGTTAACTGATTTTGTCAGCGTCTCCATTCGCGATAGTTTGGAACGGGTGAACACCCTCGCCCTCAGTCCCCGACAGGCCCAAATTGGCGATCTGGTTTTGCGCGAAATCAAGGCTCGACTTCAATTTTTGCTGGATGTCGGGTTGGATTACTTGACCCTCGATCGCCCTGCCATGACCCTATCCGGTGGAGAGGCCCAGCGCATCCGGTTAGCCACCCAAATTGGGGCCGGTTTAACAGGCGTGCTCTATGTCCTGGATGAACCCAGCATTGGCCTCCATCAACGGGATAACACCCGCTTGCTCAACACCCTCACCAAACTGCGGGATTTGGGCAACACATTAATTGTGGTGGAACACGACGAAGAAACCATTCGAGCCGCCGATCATCTGGTGGATATTGGCCCCGGTGCGGGGATTCATGGGGGCACGATCGTCGCCCAGGGTGATTTAGACGCAATCTTAGACTCTCCCGATTCACTGACTGGCGCTTATCTATCCGGCCGACGGGCGATCGCCACTCCCGCTGAACGCCGCGAAGGCAACGGGCGATCAATTCGGATCAAAAATGCCCACCGCAACAACTTACAAAACATCGATGTAGACATTCCTCTGGGCAAGCTGGTCTGTGTCACGGGGGTTTCTGGTTCTGGCAAATCCACCTTGATCAACGAACTACTCTATCCGGCCCTCCGCCACCACTTTGGCAGCAAAATCCCCATGCCCAAGGAAATGGGCAAAATTGATGGGCTGAACGCCCTCGACAAAGTGATCGTCATCGACCAGTCGCCCATTGGCCGCACCCCCCGTTCTAACCCCGCCACCTATACCGGGGTTTTTGACATCATCCGGGATGTGTTTGCCGAAACCATTGAAGCGAAAGCCAGAGGCTACAAACCGGGACGCTTTTCCTTTAACGTCAAAGGAGGGCGCTGCGAAGCCTGTTCGGGCCAGGGTGTTAACGTCATTGAAATGAACTTTTTGCCTGATGTTTATGTGCAATGCGAGGTTTGCAAAGGCGCACGGTATAACCGCGAAACTCTGCAAGTGAAGTTCAAGGGCAAGTCCATTGCCGATGTTTTGAGCATGACCGTGGAGGAGGCGCTGGAGTTTTGCCAGAATATTCCCCAGGCTGCGGCTCGGTTACAAACCTTGGCGGATGTGGGGTTGGGCTATGTGCGCTTGGGCCAAACGGCTCCCACGTTATCTGGCGGCGAGGCCCAACGGGTGAAGCTGGCCACAGAGTTATCACGACGGGCGACGGGCAAAACCTTGTACCTGATCGATGAACCGACGACGGGACTATCGTTTTACGATGTGCACAAGTTGCTGGATGTGATGCAGCGCCTAGTGGATAAGGGCAATTCGATCCTGGTCATTGAGCATAACTTGGATGTGATTCGGTGTTCGGATTGGTTAATTGACCTGGGGCCAGAGGGGGGCGATCGCGGTGGCGAAATCATTGTGGTTGGCCCGCCAGAAGTCGTGGCCGATCACCCCACCTCCTACACCGGGCAATATCTCAAACAAGTCTTGCAACAGTTTCCGCCAATTCCGGCCACGGGCTGAGGCCAATATCGGCAGTTGGCGTACCACTCAGCCCCAGCGCACGGGGCGACTTTACCAGGGGTTGCCAATCATCGTAAAGGCTGACCAGAAGAAAGGATGAACCAGCTCTTTGTCAGCCGCGCCGGTCACGTCGGGCGGTAGGGGCAAACCGTTCGCTTCGACTCCGATAATTTGGCTATTTTGCACGTAGACCTGGCCCTTGAGTAAGGCAATCTGGGCTTGGCGCAGAGCCTCGGCTTTAATCGGCGCAGTTTTCAGTTCTTTGTAAAAGCGGGTGATGAGCGCGGCGGTGGCCACATCATCTACTGACCACAAACTGGCCACTGCCGATTTTACGCCAGACTGCACTGCCAAACCCCCAAACCCCAGTTCGGCCTCGCGATCGCCCAAGGCCGTGGCACAGGCACTCAACACCAACAACTGCACTTGGGGCTTGCTCCACCCCAGTTCACGAATCTGATCGAGACGCAGCTTATCCTCCCACAGTTGAATGTACGAATTTTCCAGGCTCCCCGGCAAAAAGTCGGCATGGGTGGCCATGTGGATAATGCCGTAGGGGCGAGCTTGGCGGGCCGCTTTGAGCGTGTCCAGGGTTACGGCACTGTTCAGATAGGACTGGCCCGACCAGAGTTCATTCACGATAGTCGCCACCTCAGTCAAAACCGATGGCAGGGGCGGTTGCCCTTGGGTACTTTGGGAAATGCCCAGGGTCAAGAGTTGGGCATCCCGAATATCTTGATAGCGAGTATCCGTCAGGCTCAGACTGGGCATCAGCCCGACACTGTAGCGCTCAACCAAAAACTGGTTTCCATCGTGCAAGGCCGCCATTGGCAGCGATCGCAACCCCGCCGTCATCAGAAATACTAAATTATCAATCTTGCGCTCGGTCAAGGTTGCCTGAATCGGGGCAATCATCCACTGATGCAGTTGTTGGGCTGGGGCCAAATAAGCCACTGTACGGGTTTTGCGGGGATCGGACACTTCTGACTGGAAGGCATTGGCCACCGCCATGACCGCCGACCGAGTTGCTTCGGGGATTCTTCGCCGGATTGCATCCCCCTTGCCGGTGACAACCACAATTTCCAGTTGGTCACTGTCTTGTTCCAGGTTGCTAATCGCTCCAGCCCCGTTCACTTGTGCGGTCAAATTGCTCCCTGCCCGGAGGGAAGCGGGCACAAAACTGATGTAGACAAACGCGGGTTTGGCCCCGGTTTCCCGTTCAATAGTTTGGGCAATGTCTTTTTGCTCATCTAAGGTTTTGGGGGCGACGGGTTCGGTGCCCAGATAAGCGACGAAATCATTGGTAAATCGGGTTTCGGGGGTTTCATTCTCAAACTGGAATTCGGCCACGGTCACGGTATTCGGAAACACAGGGGCGACAGGCTGGCAGCTTGTCAACACGCAGGGATTGGGAAACGAGGTTGGAGGTTCGCCGGGTTCCCCAGGATTTGTTGGTCGTGGGGGCAGAATGTTGAGGGCTACGGGTTGGGGGGGCGAGGTCGATATGCGATCGTCAACGGTGAGGGCAAAGGCCGCCGCCAACAATCCCACAAAGCCAGGAGGTGGACTGTACTCCAGAACGGCATCAGGGGGAATCAGGGTACCGGGAATGGCCACAACGCCGTTTACTTTCAGCACGGCCCCCGGCGCGATCGCCGCCACCCGAATAGATAAAGGATTGTCTGCATTGAAATCCCCCGTCACTAGGCCCAAGGCCGCCAGGGTGGTGTTGACCGTCGTGTTGGGGGCGATCGCTGGGAGGGGCGGAATCGGGGCGAGGGTCGGGGTGTTGTTAATAAACGTAATTTGAGTCCCACCACTGGCTGAGGTAAATGGACTCCCCGGAAAATCAAAGGTTTGCCCAGCGATGACTTCGCTGCGGCGGTTGATTGTTCCCGCCAGCCCATTGCCACTAAGGGGGAGGATTGGCCCATTGGCGACGGTAAACGGCTGATTGGTTGGCCCGCCATCGTGCTGAATCGCGACTTGGCCATCACTCCCCCCAAAGACCCCGCCCGTGGCGATCGTGACTCCAGAGGCCGCAATTTGCCCCGCACCCCGCACCGTTCCTCTGGCCAACACGGCGACATTCCCCCCGTTAATCAACGGGAGTGGCCCTGTTACTGCGACATTACTGAACCCACGGGTATCAATGCTGGTAAAGCGAATATCCCCACCGTTGGGGGCATTGGTCTGGAGCAGGACGGTGTTGCCGTTGACACTGCCTCCCTGGGTGGCTGGGTTGCCCGTGGCTTGTACCGTGCCTACGGCGATCGCCCCGGTTTGACTGGTGGCGGCGATCGCCCCGGCTGTTGTCGTGCCAAAATAGCCAAACCCGTTTGCGATCAGGTCGCCTGTGGTGATGTTGCCCGTTGCTGCTAGGGCGATGTTGCCGCCTGCGGTGGTCGCAAAACCCGTCGGTGCCGAGGTGTCGATGGTGCCGAGGTTGATGGTATTGGCAGCAAAGGCGATGGAGCGCCCCTGGGTGACGATCGCATCACTCAAAACTTGCATGGTGATGGCTCCCCCCGCCTGAAACGCGATCGTGCCTGTCCCAGCAGCAAACGTCAGACTATTCCCAACTAAGCCCTGAATAATGATATCGTTGGTAGCTTGCAAAGTGATGTTAGTGCCACCAGCCAAGCTTTCCAGCGCTTCCTCAGAAATGGTAAACGAGGCCGTGCCGCCATCAGTTGCCAAGATTTGCCCATCGCTGATTTCAATGTCATCTGCACCTCCTGACCCAGTGACAATAGTGATGTTGGTTGGGTCAAGCAATAAGGTGCCATCGAGGCCATTGGTGGCTTTGGTGTTGACTGTGCCCCGGAACTGCAAGGTTTCCTTCCCCGATACTTCGACAAAGCCGCCGTTGCCACTGACTGGGCCGCCCCGCGCGGCGATCGTACCCAGGAAATCGGTGTTTTGGTTGGCCCACACAATCACCTTGCCGCCGTTGCCGGTTTGGGTGGCGCTGGCCTCGATCGCCGACCTGGAACTGACATAGGTTCGGTTAGCGGTGGGTAAGGTGCCCTGGCCCTGGTAATCGCCGCCCAGGAAGACTGAGCCGCCGCCCGTGGTGCCCGTTGCCGTGATGGTGGCATCGACTACGCCTACGCGATCGCCCAGCACCGCGATCGTCCCCCCCGTGGTGCCAGCGGTGTTGATTTGGCCACTGGCGATCGCGGTGCCCGGACGGGTCGGAATTGTGGCTTTGGCGCTGGTCAGCGTCACCGTCCCATCGGGGTTGACCGTTAGCCCCGTGGCGCTGGTCACATTCCCCCCGGTGAGGAGTTCCGAGAGGGTCGGTGCAGGACTATTGGGCCGTGCGATCGCGGCATTGGGCGATAAGGGCTGAAACTCCAAACTCAACACATTGCCCGGTTGGCTCAGACGCACAAAGGTCTCGCCCGGAACCCCCGCCAAAATGACTTGACCATCGGGGGCGGTGAGTTGGCCCGTGTTGACCACGGTGCCCCCCAGCAAGGTGAGCGATCGCCCCGCAGTCACCGCCAAATTCCCCGCGTTCACGATCGCCCCTGGTTGGCTAGTCGCAAAGGCAAAGCCATTTGGTGTACCCGTCAGCGGACTGGCAGCAATTGGCCCCGTGGCATTAAACCAGCCCGTACAACTTCCCCCCGCCCCACACCCAAACCCGATCGCGGTGGCCGTGGTGGCCGTAAACGCCGCCGATACATTCAAGCTGGCATTGGCCCCAAATACAATCCCCGCTGGGTTGAGCAAAAATAGATTGGGACTGCCGCCGGAAATTTGTAGCCGACCATCGATGAACGAGGGACTATTGCCGCTGATGCGACCCAGAATATTTTGCAGTTGAGGATTGGCTAAAAAGTTGGCAATTTGTCCTTGTGTCAAGCCAAATTGGGAAAAACTGTGAAATAAATTTTGCCCATCTGTGGACAGGGTGCCGCCGCCAATGTTGAACTGGTTGCCGTTCGGTGTTACCACGGTGCCCGTACCGTCTGCTGCTGGCACAGGCTGGGCGATCGCCGTCTTCCCCCCCCAACTGCCGAGCAGGGGCAAGGCCGTTAAAGCTGCCAGGGCAAAGGTCAGGGGCGATCGCCTGCGCCGTAGGCTAAATCGCTGGGTTGGCAGTTCTAACTCAATGGTGTGGGTTGGGGCTAAGCCCCGCCGTTGGAGCGTCTGGAGCAGGAGCCGATGAGTCGCCAGCGATCGCCTCAGACGATTTTTCTGCGACACATTATCAGCGTGATGGCGATAGTAATACAGCGGTTTCGGAATGTGGCCAAAGGACGTAATCTCAGCCAACCGCAAACACAGGTCGTAATCTTCCATGAAGTCGATCGCCGAATCGAGGCCCCCCACCTGGAGATAGTGCGATCGCCGCAGCAGACGGAAGTGGAAGACCATGAACTCGACCAGCAGTTGGGTGGCGCTGTAGGGGCGGTGGCAGCGATCGCCGTAGCGTCGGTTTTGGCCGCTGGCATCGGTATCGTAATAGTCGGTGTAAACCAGACCCACCGTGGGCTGGGCCTCCAAGTAGGCCACCGTTTCCGCTAAGGCCGTCGGGGCCAGCCAATCGTCATCATCGACCCAACCCAACAATTCCCCGTGGGTATGGGCGATCGCCTGCCGCAACGCCGCCACGCGACCCTGGTGCGCCGCTGCCACAACCCGAACCCGCGCATCTTGAGCGGCATACTCCTGCGCCAGTTCCACCGAACCATCCGTTGACCCATCATCCCAAACCAACAACTCAAAGTGAGGATAGGTTTGGTGCACAATACTGGCGATCGCCGTCTCTAAAAACTGCGCCCGATTATGGGTTGTGATGACGAGAGAAACCAGAGGTGGCATGACATCCGTGCTCCAAAGCTTGTTCCGTTTGTAACATTGGGGACTGCTTTCAAGCACATTTATTGGAAATCTTTACCTCTCTAGGTTTCAGCTAATTTTGGGGTCTTGTTGGCGGGGTCGGGCAACCTGGCGATCTCATACCGACAAGAATCTTCCTGCGGGTAGGCAGGATTGTCCGGCTGTTTTGCTCGCATCAGGCATTGGCAAGGAGCCTCAGCCCCTTGGGTCGCCGATGCTGCCATCCTTCAGTTGACTGGAAACCGCCGTATTGCTGTCCTTTGCTGCACACATCAGGGTTACTGGCTGGTCTTGATCACCTCACATGATTGGATAAACGGTTCCTTCACGTAGTCACCTAGTTGCACCGATCGCAGCAAATTGGCCCAAGCGGTTTGAATGCCCTGGTCTTGGGGATTGAGGCAGCGGGGAGTCGCGAGGGCGGCGATCGCATCTTGCCAAAAGCCAGCCGCCGCATAGGCCGTGGCGCGATCGCGGGGAGTGTTGGCCCGTTCTAGCATCGTATTCAAATTGGTCGGCGCTGCTGCCATTTCCAGTGTCCCTTCCAAAAACGGATTGCTAGCGGGACTATTGGGCGAACAAATGAGCGAAAACTGCCAGCCATAAATCTTATCAGGCGCGAGGGTGCTGCTGACTTCTGGGGGCAAAGCATAGGCCATTACGCCACTTTTTTCTGGCAAGGGGATGCGAGCCGCAAAAACTTCTTTTTCTAAACGCTGATTGATTTGCTCAGTGATGCGGATTTCGGCGGTCTTGGCGGTGGTTTTTGGCACATACCAAAATAAGGTATTGGCCGGGGTCGTCGAGATACTGATAGCATCTTTGGGGACGAAGGAATTAAATTTTTTTGGCCCTAGCAAACAGGTCGGCGATCGCGTGCCTGCCCCTTCCCGGCGATCGGGTGTCCCCCGGCGGCGCGGTTGATATTCCTGGGCGATCGCAAAGCTTGCTTGCCCAACGAGCAAACAGCCCAAAGCCAGTGCCAAGGATGACTTTAACAACTTCATAGGCAGCACTACCCCAATGATGCGTGGATTTTTAAGACTGATTTTTCGATACTAGTACAGTGGCGCGAGTCTCAGCGTTACTCAAAACAGCAGTCATCTTTCTGGGCGGTGCGCCAATACCAAAATTCGACGTGCTGATCTGAAGCCTGGGGGGCCATAAGTGTAGATTCAACTATGCTGACATAAGTTCCCGCACGCTCCGCTGATAATTTATGCCCGCTTCAAAAAGCGATGACCATTTCCGTCATGATCTGGCCATTTGGGATATCCCCGATGCTAGATCCTGTTCGCTCCTCGCCCTTTTGTCTCTGCCATGCATACCATTACCCTCCTGGGCCACACCTTGCAGCTTCTCGCCGAAAAAGCCATTTATCTGCCGCAACGGCGGTTACTCCTGGTTGCCGATGTCCATTTGGGTAAATCAGAAACTTTTCAGGCGGCGGGAGTGCCCATTCCGAATGCGATCAACCAGGCAACTTTGATGCGATTGCGGCACCTTTGCGATCGCCATGAACCCACCAAACTCGTGATTCTGGGCGATCTGTTCCATTCCAGACTGGCTTTGGTGGAAGAAGTCCGACACGCTTGGGCACAATTTCTCGCCCAAATCCAGCTCCCGGTGAGTTTGATTGTAGGCAATCACGATCGCGCTTTGGGGGGCCAACTTGAGCAATTGGGCGTTCACTGCATCCCGGAACCTTTTTCCCTGGACACCCTTATCCTGAGCCACACCCCCCACCCGCAACCGCAACACCTCAATCTTTGTGGCCATATTCACCCCTGTATCCAGCTCAAAACGCGGCTCGATCGCCTCCGTCTTCCTTGTTTTTACTTAGACCAGAATTACACCTTGATCTTGCCTTCCTTCGGTGAGTTTACGGGGGGATATGAGTTGCCGCTCCGGCCCCAGACTACCGCGTTTGCCGTTGTCGATAATACGGTGGTGCCGTTGACCGGGCGCTAGGCTTGGGGTGCCTGGGCTAAGTTACTTCAGATCCAGTAATCCTGTTTCTTTGAGTTTGGGGTTAAAGCGAATGTCTTCCGTGACACCGCGATCGCGCAACACCTTTAGCACGGCTGCTTCCACTCGGCGGGCTGCTGTTTTCAGCACCTTGACTTTGGCCATGTCATCAATGGCTGTGGCATGGAGCGATCGCTCGGCCTCGGTCAGTTGCATTGTGATATCAATGGGCTGAGTCCAAGTGTTGTTTGGATCGTCGTTGCCAGGGGGTGTCCCGCCCGCTTCGGCCATCCAGGCTTCCCGAATTTGCTCCAACAGCGTCCGGCTGGGGCGATCGCTCGTTTGGACTTTGACCCAATGACAATGGTGGGGTTGCCGCACCAAATGTTGCTTCAGGCTGAGATAAACATCGCGGGAATAACCAATAAATTGAAGCGTCTGGGTGGCATCAAAAATGGCATACACGCCAACTTTGCCTTGAAACTGGTCGGGCAGGGAGCCGCGATCGCTGACATAGGGCACAAACTCTAGACTGGCAAGCGGCAAAATTTCTGACATCTAGCAAACCTTTTGGTAAATCGCACACAAGCGGCTGGGCTGAAAAACTTTAGCTTGCATCATAAACTGGGGCGGAACGTTGATGATGAGATAATCGTCTGACCCATGAAACGGCTCAAATTCGGCAGGCATCCCTTTGGGCGTAGTGGGACTGTAGGGCACGGGCTGAAATAGGCGTTCAGTAAAGTTTACCTGAGTGCAATGAGCCGCTTGGGCAACGTGCTGCAAAAAAGCTGGACTGGTCAGCAAGGCAAAGAGCGCGGCTTGGGCGGCAGGTTCCAGGGCAAACCGGCCATCAAAGTTCTGCACAAGTTTGAGTCCCATTTGGTCATTACTCCCAGTTCAGCCAGTGTCAATCGAGGTTCAGTATGGTGAAAATGCCGCAAACGGTTGCCATCTGCCGATTAGGTGGCGGGGGGTTCGGCGGTTTCGGGCAATGGTTGGCCCAAGCGGGGTTCGGTGCCTGCGAATAAACGCTGAATGTTCGTTCGATGCCGCACAATCACGTAAATGCCGCCAGCAATCCCAAACAGCACATAGGGTAAGGGTTGGTGCAGCGCGATCATGAGTCCCGACACCGCGATCGCCCCCGTGATTGAACTCAAAGACACAATCCGGCTTAGACCCAGCATCACCAGAAAAATACCCAATGTCCCCAGCCCGACGAGCCAATTTAACGCCAGCAAAATGCCCAAACTCGTCGCGACGGATTTGCCCCCCGTAAACCCCAGAAAAATGGATTTGCTGTGGCCCAAGAGTGCGGCAATTCCCGTGAGCGTAACCATCCAGGGCAACCAATCGCTAGGAGAAAGAAAATCTGGCACCAGGCGCGGCAGCCAATCCGCTCGATAAACCCACTGGACAAGGGCGATCGCCCCGACTCCTTTCAAAATATCAATGACCAACACGGCGATCGCCGGGACGGTGCCCAAGGTTCGCAGCACGTTGGTTGCCCCCGTTGAGCCAGACCCCTGTGTGCGAATATCAATTCCCTGCAAGAGCCGCCCTGCCCAGTACCCCGTTGGCACCGAACCGAGCAAATAGGCCAGCAAAATTAGACAACCGTTGAGCGTGAGCCAGAGAGCCATAACCAAATTAATTGGGAAAATCAAGAATTGAGCCGTTGCCAGTTGGAAACCGTGCAAAACGCGACAAATACCATCTGCGCCCCTATTATCTAACGTTGAGTCCTCAGTGCCAATTTCCTGGGCCAATTTATCCTAAAGATTGGCCCGTCGCGAGTTGCCCCGGCGCAAGTCAACCTTGGCGATCGCCCCCCGTTTCCGGCTGTGCCCAGGTTCGTCCAACCCCGCCCCCCTAAACCCCGATTGCGCCCTGCGGTTGACCAATCTAGTCAGAATTACGTCAATCGCTGCGTTTAAGCCCCAGAGCTTTTCCCGGATGACGGCGATCGCCCAACGTAAGACGATACAACCCTCAGGTCAGCGGCGATCGCTCAACTGAGCCTCCTTGGGCGGGCGATCGGGCCACGGCGTTTAAGCCCCGCCCCAAAAATGTCGCGACAATCAGGATGCGATGTTGTACTATTAGCAAATATTCTTAACATGTTCCTCACGCTACATGACCCTCCTGATTTATTCATAGCGCCCGGAGAGCAAGGCTGTTGCTAATTATGCCCCGACCCAAATTAAGCAACCCACTATCGCCTCAGCAGCCTGAGTGCCACAATCTTTATTTTCACCACAGCGGGCTGATCCGCTACCTATTTATGCCTAGCCATCGAGCTAGAGTGCTGCACTCCTGTTATGGTTAGCCCAGAGCAAGATAGCGGCGAAGCATCAACAGCAAAAAATGCCTAGCGCAAATCTGAAGCTCAGACTTGGTAAAGGTGTGTCAGCAGTCACGATTTGTTTTGTGCCAAATACCCAGTGCAAGGGTTAGATCATCACAGTAAGGGGAGTGCGATTAAGATGAATTTAAGCCAGTTTTTCGGGCAAACGCCCGTGCAGAATGTCCAGAAATATTGGGATAGCCGCCCGTGTAATCTGCGCCATTCCCAAAAACCCGTCGGGAGTAAAGAATATTTCGACGAGGTGGAAGCGCGGAAGCATTTCGTGGAACCCCATATTCCGGGTTTTGCCGAGTTTGAACGCTGGAATGGCAAGCGGGTCATGGAAATTGGTTGCGGTCTTGGCACAGCCATGATCAATTTCATTCGGAATGGCGCTCAAGTGACAGCCGTTGACCTGTCGGAAAAATCCCTGGAACTGGCTAAACAGCGGGCAGAGGTTTATGGCTATAGCGATCGCGTGAGTTTCTATCCAGCCAACGCCGAACTCCTTGATCAATACGTTCCAGTTGAACCCTACGATTTAGTGTATTCCTTCGGGGTGATTCACCACACGCCCCACCCCGAAAACGTGATCCAACAAATTCATAAGTACATGAAGCCGGGTGGCACCGTCAAAATTATGGTGTACTACCGTTATTCCTGGAAAGTCCTTTGGATTTTGTTGACTTATGGCAAAGGCCAATTTTGGAAAATGAATGAACTGGTTGCCCGCTATTCCGAAGCGCAAGAAGGGTGTCCTGTCACTTACATTTACTCCAAGAAGGAAGCCAAAGCCTTGTTGCAGGGATTTGAAATTGTAGATATGCAAGTTGAGCATATTTTCCCTTACTACATTCCTGACTACAAAGAGTACAAATACACGAAGGTTTGGTACTTCCGTTGGATGCCCCAACCCTTGTTCCGCTGGTTAGAGAAAAACTTTGGTTGGCACCTTTGCATCACTGCAAAAGCCCCTATGCAAGCAGAAGTATAGGAAAAACATGGTTGTGGATTCAGAATACTTCAGTCCGGCTAAAGCGGTTTGGAATTGGCGCAATGAACTTTCTGACACGCGCGATCTTTTCCAGTTAATGTATGACGCTGTTGATAACCCAGAGTCGCTCTCTCCACCGCAATGGGGGCACCTGTATACCTCTGTACTTGAGTTTGCGCCTGACTTAATTATTGAGTTGGGAAGACATTTTGGTAATTCAACATGTGTCTTTACCGCAGCTGCAAATCGAATTGGTAACTGTAAAGTTGTTAGCCTTTGCCGTTCAACCTATTGGTACGACCGTACGTTAGAACGGCTCAAAACAGTTGTTCCTGAGCAATGGTTTTCTCCATTAGATGTTAGGGTAACTGATATATTGCAGGTTGATATGCAGGCTATAATCAGTAACCACAGTCGAATTTTGATTTTGTGGGATGCTCACAGTCACAAAATTGCAGAATTTATGTTGGGCTACGTTATGCCCTTACTTAAATCTCGACAACATATAATTGTGTTGCATGATATTTCCGATCTGCGGTATAACGCTGGCTGGGAGTATGGTGGTAAGCGATTATGGCGTTTTGGAAACGACGATGAACCAACCGATCATGGTACTCGTGTTGTTTTAGGACATTTATCCTCTGCTGTTGAACAGGTGATTCCTATTGTTGACTTTACCTCTCGCAATCGGTTGGAATTAAAGTCTGCTGATCACAGCTTCTACACAGAACTGAATGAGCAGCAAGTACTTGAGTTATCCGAAAAAACTAATCCTTTCTTTTCAAGAAACGGACATTGGTTTTGGTTTTCTTTGAATCGCCAAAATCTGGAGGCTCCTATTCACTTTCCAGCATTTAATCCGACTGCTCCCCCATTACCAGCTCCCTCTTGTTCAAACTATACTCCTTCGGTTGCTTCTACAGAGATTCAATCTTTACAGGCCCAAGTCCGTGCCCTGCAAGCTCAGGTACATTGGATGGAAGGGAGTAAGTTTTGGAAGTTGAGGTCTGCTTGGCTTGAGCTGAAACAGAAATTAGGATTTTTGCGTCAGGTGTGAAGAGTAAGGCAGCAACTTATCCAATGTTGACATTATTTGCAATTCCAAAAGCCTTTCAAGGCCACGTTGGCATCATTCAGCGGAATGCAATTTTAAGCTGGCTACAATTGCGCCCCTGCCCAGAGATTATTTTGCTGGGGGACGATGAGGGGACGGCAGAAGTTGCGGCGGAACTGGGGCTAAAGCATATTCCAAATATTGCTTGCAATGAGTACGGTACACCGCTGATGAATTCTATGTTCGCAGTGGCGCAGGCGCATGGAACAGGGCCGCTGTTTGCCTACATTAATGCAGACATCATTCTCATGAGTGACTTTATGCAAGCCTTGCAACGAGTGCCTTTTGAGCAATTTATGCTAACTGGGCAACGGTGGAATATTGATGTCGATCAAGCCCTGGCTATTGATACCGATTGGGAAGAAAATCTGCGCGATCGCATTGCCCACGCTGGCCATCAAGAAGGGCCACAAGCAATGGATTATTTTGTATTTAGCCGGGATACTTACGTAGATGTGCCACCCTTTGCGATTGGTCGATTGTGCTTTGATAATTGGATGCTTTATAAAGCCTTGAGTCTTAATATTCCGGTGATTGATGCCTCGGAAGCGATCGCCGCCGTCCATCAAAATCATGATTACAACCATCAACCTGGGGGCCGGGAATGGATCTTTTCTGGGCCTGAAGCACAACGCAATCTGCAACTGTTAGGTGGCGTTCATCATACCTATTTCATGTTAGATTTAGCCTCCTGGCAATTGTCAACTCAGGGGTTGCAACGGCCACCTTTCTCTTGGCAACGGTTAGAACGACAATTGGATATGTTGCCCCTTGCCCGCCCTCAGTTGCGAACTCAAGCTGCTTTAGCCCTCAGACTTCTGCGGTTCACCCAAAAAAAACAAGGGCAGTTACTCAGCTTTGCCTCTAAATTGTTAGGAATTCCTGCTAGAATCGTGTCCAGATTAAGGCGAATTGGGCAAACAAAGCCCTCGTCACTCAGTTAATTGCAGAGAGGAGTGTAACTACGTGACAGGATCGCGATCAGTTTCTGTAGTTGGTCTAGGAAAACTTGGCTCACCGATGGTTGCTTGCCTTGCTGAAAAAGGCTTTTCCGTGGTTGGAGTTGATATCAATGCAGCCTTTGTGCAAGCGATCAATGACGGCAAGGCACCAGTGCAAGAGCCTGGTTTGGATGAAATGTTAGCCCGCAACCGCGATCGCATCCGAGCCACCACCGATTACGCTGATGCTGTTAACCATTCCGATGTTACATTCCTCATCGTACCAACCCCCAGTGATGCCAGTGGTCGGTTTTCGCTGGATTATCTGCTCTCTGCGATCGCGCAAATTGGCCCCGCGCTCCGGCAAAAGGAACAGTTTCATCTGGTTGTGATCACCAGTACTGTGATGCCCGGAGCGACGGGTGGTGAGGTTAAAGCCGCCCTCGAACAAGCATCGGGGAAGGTGTGTGGCGAAGGCTTCGGACTATGTTACAGTCCAGAGTTTATCGCTTTGGGTAACGTGATTCACGATATGCTCTACCCGGATTTCATTTTGATTGGCGAATCCGATCCGCAGTCGGGCGCAATCCTGGAGAGTATTTATCGGCAACTCTGTGGGCCTCAACCGCCAGTCTCTCACATGAATTTGGTGAATGCTGAATTGGCAAAAATTTCAGTCAATACCTTTGTGACGACGAAGATTTCCTATGCCAATATGCTAAGTGAAATTTGTGAGAATTTACCGGATGCGGATGTTGATGTGGTGACTTCTGCAATAGGCCAAGACTCTCGCATTGGTACAAAGTATCTGAAAGGAGCAACAGGCTATGGTGGCCCTTGTTTCCCCCGCGACAATGTGGCCTTTGGGATGTTGGCAAAATCGGTTGGGGCAACTTCGGCGATCGCCGAAGCCACAGATACCATTAATCGCCGTCAAGCAGGGCGGTTGGCTAGCCACTTGATGAACCATCTGAGTCCGGGTGCTATTGTGGGAGTGCTTGGGTTAGCGTACAAGCCTGACACCAATGTCATCGAAGAATCCCAAGGGGTAGCTTTGGTTAAAGAGCTATTAGCAAACGATTTTTCGGTTGTGATTTATGATCCACTTGCGTTAGAGAACACCCGGTATATTTTGGGAGACAAGCCTGTGTATGCAGCCTCAGCCCAGGAATGTGTACACAAAGCAACCGCGATTGTCATCACGACTCCTAGCCGGGAGTTTAAAGAGCTTGAGCCAGATGATTTTGCCGATAGCTCCCAGCAGCCCAAGTTGCTGTTAGATTGTTGGCGAATTCTGGAGCGTGATAAATTTACGCCAGTGTGTAATTACATCGCTCTTGGTGTTGGCCCAACCGTGTGAATTAAGCAAAACACAGTAGTGACGAGGAGTGTCCAATGATTGTAGTTTGTGGTGCTGGTGGTTTTATTGGCGGTCATTTAGTTCAAGCGTTGTTGCAGCAGGGCGATCGCCCCGTCCGCGCGGTAGATGTCAAGCCCCTGGATGAGTGGTATCAAGTTTTTCCTGAAGCGCAAAATTTACAACTCGACTTACAAGAAAAAGGTGCTTGTGAGCGGGCTTTGTATGGTGCTAGTGAAGTCTATAACCTGGCGGCTGACATGGGCGGCATGGGCTTTATCGAAAACAACAAGGCGCTTTGCATGTTGAGTGTTTTAATCAATACTCATCTGCTTATGGCTGCTCAGAAGTACGACATCAAGCGGTTCTTTTTCTCGTCTTCTGCTTGTATTTACCCCGCCTATCGGCAAACATCGCCGGATGTTGTCCCCCTGAAGGAATCAGACGCTTACCCGGCAATGCCTGAAGATGGCTACGGCTGGGAAAAGCTGTTCAGCGAACGGATGTGTCGCCACTACACTGAAGACTTTGGTTTGATTACACGGGTGGCCCGCTATCACAACGTTTATGGCCCCCACGGTACTTTTGATGGTGGCCGGGAAAAGGCTCCCGCTGCGATTTGCCGCAAAGTGATTCAAGCCAAACTCTCTGGCAAGCATGAAATTGAAATCTGGGGCGACGGCAACCAAACTCGCAGTTTCATGTACATCGATGATTGCGTCAAGGGTTCGATGCAGATCATGGGGAGCGATATTACAGAGCCACTGAACCTGGGTAGTAGCCAGTTGGTGACGATCAATCAACTGGTTGATATTGTTGAAGCGATTGCGGGTGTCAAGCTTAAGCGTCGGTATAACTTGTCTGCGCCGAAGGGCGTCAACGGTAGAAACAGCGATAACACTCTGATTCAATCGCTGCTGGGCTGGCAGCCCAGCATCCGCCTTGAGGAAGGGATGGAGAAGACTTACCGCTGGATTTATGATCAAGTTGCGACGAAGCAGTTAGTTGGAACGGTATGAGCCTTCACTCACCAGTTGTTTCAGTGATTATGCCCTGTTTTAATCAGGGCCGCTATTTAGATGAAGCGATCGCGAGTGTTTTAGCTCAAACCTTTTCAAAGGTCGAAATCATTGTGATCGACGATGGTTCGACCGATGAATTTACAGTGCGGCTTCTGGATAACTATCAGAGGCCGCAGACAACTGTGATCAGAACACCCAACCAAGGCCCTTCAGCCGCTCGAAATGTTGGGGTGCAGCACGCTCAGGGGCAATACATTTTGCCCTTGGATGCGGACGATCGCATTGCGCCGACATATTTAGAGCAGGCTGTGCCACTGTTGGATGCTGATCCGAATGTGGGCATTGTTTATGCCAAAGCGGAAACCTTTGGTGCATCGACAGAAATTAGTGACCTTCCGCCTTATCAGTTTCCTCAGATCCTACTGGGGAACATGATTTTTAATACCAGTCTGTATCGCAAAACCGACTGGGAAAAGGTAGGTGGATACAACGAAAATATGGTGTGGGGGTGGGAAGACTACGATTTTTGGCTGTCTCTCATTGAGTTAGGCCGCGACGTTATCCAGTTACCAGAAGTGCTTTGCTTCCATCGCAGGGTTCCAGGTTCGCGATCGCACCAAATGACCCAAACCTACTGGGTAAAAAGCTACACCCAACTCTTTAGAAACCATCCCCAGCTATACACCGACCATATTGATACGCTTTTCCAAGAATTAGTTAGCCTGCGGGACGAGCTACAAAACACCCATCAAGAACTGCATCATACGCGCCAAGATGCCATCTCAGCCCACGCCCGCTTGGCTCAAGCCCTAGACCAGGTGGTTGAACAAGCGACTCGGATCAAAGCCCTGGAACAGTTTCAAGCCCAGGCCCAAACCATCCTGGCTGCGATGCAAAGTAGTAAATTTTGGCATCTGCGGAACCAATGGTCACGGGTGCAACAGCGGTTGGGGTGGAGAGTTGAAAGTGACGAATTGGTGCCTTATACACCGCTGGATGTAACGACATTGCAGCCGACTCAACCGGTTGCTGTGCCAGCGGTACGCCCCTTGCCCGTGCGCCTTCGCACCAAGGCCAAGAAAGGTATTCAGGTTTGGCGGGAACGGGGCACCGTTGGGTTGTTCCGGTTTATCGCAGAACGGCAGCAGGCCCGATCGCGCCAGTACAACAGCTATCAACAGTGGATTGAGGCCAATGAGCCAACCCCCGCAGAGCACCGCAAGGCCCAGCAGACGATCGCACAGTGGCCCTTGCAGCCAACTTTTTCCATCATCATGCCCGTCTACAATGTCGAGGCCGCGTGGTTAGAAAAGGCGATCGCCTCCGTTTTGGCGCAAACCTACCCTCATTGGGAACTGTGCATTGCCGACGATGCCTCGTCTAAACCCCACATCAAGCCTATCCTCGACCGTTACAGCAAACTGGATAGCCGGATTAAAGTTGCTTTGCGATCGCAGAATGGCAACATTGTAGCCGCTAGCAACTCGGCCCTTGACCTGGCCACAGGGGAATACATTGCCCTGTTGGATCACGACGATGAACTGGCCCCCCACGCCCTTTACGAGAACGCCAAGCTGATTAACCAGCATCCCGACGCTGACTTTATTTACAGCGACGAAGACAAGATCGACACACGCGGCCAACGCAGCGACCCCTTCTTCAAGCCCGATTGGTCCCCCGACTATTTTCACTCTTGCATGTACACCTGCCATCTCGGCGTGTATCGTACTGACCTGATCCGAAAAATCGGGGGCTTTCGGGCTGGCTACGACGGCTCCCAGGATTATGACCTGGTGTTGCGCCTGGTCGAGCAAACCCAGCGGATCTACCACATTCCCAAAGTGTTGTATCACTGGCGCATTATTCCGGCCTCCGTCACATCGGGGGAAGCCGCCAAACCGTGGGCTTACGAAGCCGCGCAACGAGCCTTGGCCGACATGGTGCAGCGCAGTCCCTATCCCGGCAAAGTCGAACCGGGGCCACGGGCTGGGTTTCATCGGATTCGGCGCGATATTCAGGGCAATCCTCTTATTAGTATCGTGATTCCCAGTGCGGCGGCAATGTTGGACACTCCTGATGGCCCCATTTGTTTGTTGGAGCAATCTATCCGCAGTATCCGCGATCGCAGCACCTATCGTAACTACGAAATTGTGTTGGTTGACGGGTATGATGTCCCTGATCCAATTCTGGAGGCGATCGCTGGCCCCGACTTGCGTTTGATCCGGTGTGCCGATCCCTTTAACTTTTCCCAGCGAATTAATTTGGGGGCAAAGGCCGCTCAAGGTGAAATGCTACTCTTGCTCAATGACGATGTCGAGGTGATTACCCCCGACTGGCTAGAGTCAATGCTGGAATTTGCCCAACAACGGGAGATTGGAGCCGTTGGTGCCAAGCTATTTTTTGCCAATGGCACCATTCAACACATTGGAGTCATGGTGTTGAGCGGCAATCCGGGACACGCCTATCGCGGCATTGCGGGCGATCATCCAGGCTATTACCTATCCAACTTGGTCAACCGCAATTACCTGGCCATCACCGCCGCTTGCCTCATGATCCGGCGAGATTTGTATTTTGAAATTGGCGCAATGGATGAGACTTTTCCGCTGAACTATAACGATGTTGATTTAAGTTTGAAATTGCATCAAGCGGGTTATCGGAATGTTGTCACGCCCTATGCTCAGTTAATTCATTACGAATCAATCAGCCGGGGCGCAGGTTTAAAACCGAGAGAATGGGAACATCTCAATGCGAAGTGGAAACCCTATTTTGAACAACTAAATTACGAAGATCCTTACTACAGCCCGAACTTGTCTAAGCAAGAAGTTTTGTTTGAACTGTAGGGAAAGCTCGAACTGACTCAATGGGTTAGGCGATCGCCAATGCTGCGATCGCCCCTATAGCCGCGACTCGCGATGAGTGTTGGTTTGGTGGTCGTAGACAAAACCCTCTGGCAAAATCGCTTCCCGCAGACACGCCCCTCGCAAATCGGCCCCCCGCAGATTGGCCCCCCGCAAATTAGCTCGATGCAAGTTCGCTTCTTGCAAATTAGCCAGACTGAGATTCGCTCCTTGCAGATCCGTTTCGCGTAGATTGGCTCGACACAAATTGGTGCCATGCAGATTGCTGCGTTGCAAATTGGCCAAACTCAACGTCACTTCCCGGAGATCCGCCTCACGCAAATTCGCTTCGGTTAAATTGGTTTTATAAAGATTCGCTCCAATCAAGGTGGCACTGACTAAATTTGCTTTTTGGAGATTGGCGCTGAGGAGATTCGCCATACAAAGATTGGCTAAACTTAAATTGGTGCCCTGGGCTTGGGCCGCATAGAGGGTTGCGCCCACTAAATTGGCCATGCACAAGTTGGCCATACTCAAGTTCGTCATGCTGAGATTGGCCTCGCGCAAATTGGCCATGCTGAAATCGGCTTCTCGCAGGTCAGCTTTGTAAAGGCTGGCTTCCCACAGATTGGCCTTATACAGCATAGCGGTGTAAAGGGTTGCGCCTTCTAACAGGGCCGTACAGAGATTGGCCTCGCGCAAATTGGCCATACTCAGGTCTACCTGGCTTAAGTCCGCTTCCCGTAAATCGGCACGATACAGGTTGGCCTCGCGTAGGTTGGCCCGATACAACACAGCGGTGTAAAGAGTTGCTTCCTCTAAATAAGCAATACCAAGATTGGCCCCTTCCAGGTTGGCCATACTGAGATCCCCGTGGCTCAACATCGCTCGCGATAGATGAGCATTACAGAGATTAATCTCGCGCAGATTAATTTGTTTGAGATTAGCCCCTTCTAAATCTGGAATTACCCTGAAATTGGTCTGGCACCAATGATTCCAGGTTGATACTCCTTGTTTTAACAGTGCAAGGTGTCCCGCGTTTGCCATCTAGCCCTCACTTCTGGCTGTGGCTGTTCCAAACAGCTAGCTAGGCTTATTGTTCCCATTTGCAATTGCTTTTGCACGGTGCTTGGCGGTGCAAGACGAATTTGATCGGGGCCGAGGCGATCGCAACAAAATTTAAGCCCAGGATCGCCATTCCAGGGTTACAGTGCTGATAGGTGCTTTATGTAAACCGAGGGTTAGAGTTGGATTAGACCGTGCTAGCCCTATTCCGCGCCCGGTGATGGAAGCCCGTGGATCTAAGTCTACATTTGTCCTAAGCTCAACCGTATTCTGAATTAAACCGATGACAAACAGTGAGTTGACTCAGGCTCTCAATTTGGCAAGAGCGCTCAATTTAGTAGTTTCTAGCCGCAGTATTAATGGGGTCATGTATGTTTACAATGCGGCAGGGCAGCCTAAACCTTGGGAGCATTTTTTGGCCGAGTATCCGCTGGAACGCTTGCAGGCAATGGCGGCTAGAGTGAATTTGCAACACAAGCCGGCGATCTAGCCTGTTTGCCGTCACGCTTCTATCAGGCGCAGTCATCGCTAAGGGGAGCAGCAGGGGCGATCGCTGTCATGCCCCGCCCCGCATCCCCCTTGTTGAGCCTAAAACTGAGCCAGGAAACGGCGATCGCTGGTATATAACCGGCGGATATCGTCAATTTGGTACAACACAGCCGCCAACCGTTCCACCCCAAACCCGCCCGCAAAGCCGGTATAAACTTCGGGATCGTAGCCCACGGCTTTGAGGACATTCGGATCGACCATGCCACAGCCCATAATCTCAAGCCAGCGGCCCTGCCACTGCAAATCCACCTCAGCCGATGGCTCCGTGAAGGGGAAGAAACTGGGACGCATCCGAAGGGGCACTTCACCAAACAATTGTTCCAGGAAAATCCGCAACGTGCCTTTCATATCCGTGAAGGTCAGCCCTTCGTCGATCGCCAGGAATTCGATCTGGTGAAATACCGCTGTGTGGGTGGCATCCACCGTATCCCGCCGATAGCAGCGTCCGGGAATCACAATCCGCACGGGTGGTTCATTCGCTTCCATGTAGCGGATTTGCACCGACGAGGTATGGGTTCGCAAAATGTTGCCATCCGGGAGATACAGAGTATCTTGCATATCCCTGGCGGGATGATCAGGCAAGAAGTTTAAGGCTTCAAAGTTGTAGTAGTCGGTTTCCATTTCTGGCCCTTCGGCCACGGTATAGCCCAAGCCCACGAAAATGTCTAACACCCGGTCGATGATGCTGTTAAGGGGATGCACCCGCCCTTGTTGGTGATAGACCCCTGGCATCGTGACATCAAGGGTTTCTGCTTCTAGCTGGGCCTGGAGTTGGGCGGTTTGCAGTGTCGTTTTTTGGTGCTCTAGCTCGGTTTCGATCGCGGCTTTGATTTCATTGGCCTTAGCACCGATGCGGGGGCGATCGCTCGGCTCCAGTTTGCCCATCCCGCCCAAGACTTGGGGAATCGGCCCCTTTTTACCCAGGTACTTCACCCGCAACTGTTCGAGTTGCTCCATAGTGGTTGCTGCCGCAAGGGCTTGCTGGGCTTCCTGACGGATAGCGTCAAGTTGCGCTTCCAATTCTGATGGCTGAACTGTCATAGAGGCGATCGCTAGAACAACAAAACTGAGCCAAACAGCCTGAGATCCAGACCAGAGCGGAGCGTTAGGCACAATCGACCGACCGGAGCCAATCCCTGTTGCCAACTGCCATCGCCCAATCTGAGTCAAGAATGGTTTGAGGCCCATCCTCCAGTTTAGTTTAGTAAAGGGCGGATCAGATGGCTGAACTGCGGCAAGATTGCGATGATACCCCATTCAACTTGGTCATTTAACCTGGCCATTCAACCTAGAGCGTAAACGGTATGAAACTTTTAATCAGTAATGATGATGGTGTGTCGGCTTTGGGGTTGCGTACCCTGGCCGACCAGTTAGCCACGGCGGGGCACGATGTCACGGTGGTTTGCCCCGATCGCGAGCGATCGGCCACAGGTCACGGCCTCACCCTGCATCAACCCATCCGGGCCGAAATCGTCCGAGCCATTTTCCATCCCGCTGTCCAGGCGTGGGCCTGCGATGGCACCCCAGCAGATTGTGTCAAATTAGCACTCTGGGCCTTGTTGGATCAGCCACCCGATTTGGTGCTTTCTGGCATTAACCACGGAGCCAATCTGGGCACTGATGTGTTGTATTCTGGGACGGTCTCAGCGGCGATGGAAGGCTTGATTGAAGGCATTCCCGCGATCGCTATCAGCCTGACGAGCTTCACGGCCCAAGATTTTGCCCCAGCAGCGGCCTTTGCCGTACAACTTGTCGCCCAACTCGAAAAAGCCCCCCTGCCCGAACTTACCCTACTAAACGTCAACGTTCCCGCCATTCCCTCCACCGCCATTGCTGGAGTTGCCATGACCCGGCAGGGCATCCGGCGCTATGTGGATGTGTTTGAAAAGCGCGTTGACCCCCGTGGCAAAACCTATTACTGGCTGGCAGGAGAAGTGATGGAAGATGTGCCCCCCCCCGCCGACCAAACCGACGGCACCCTAACGGATGTGGAAGCCATTCGCCAAAACCTGATTTCGATCACCCCGTTGCAGTACAACCTCACCGCCCCCCGTGGCTTAACCCATCTACATGATTGGCAGTTGAGTCTGTCGTTGCAAGCGTGATTGTTCTAGGGCGAAAAGGTGGGTGAAATCAACGTAACAAACTGGTTCGATTTCTGGATTGTGTGACTATACTGTTCAAATACTAATCCTTCTGGGTAACTTAAAAGAGGAAACAGTCAAACGTGTGAAATTCAGGTGTTGTCGGAGGTTGCAGCCGTGAGCGGGCTTGCTTGTGGTTTTGATCACGAGGTCAGTGCGATCGCGATCACTGCAAAAGCGAGAATATTTCTTAAGCTTTCATGAAGGTGCATCTGAAAGTTCCTAGATTGGGATTTAGTGGTTGATCAACCGCCGGTTTATCAGCTCGTTTGCTGAGCTAGTCCATCGAAACTAAGAAGAGATACCCACCATGTCGAGTCCGTTAGACTACTTCGCCGTCAACTTTTGGGGGGTGAGGGGCAGCATTGCGAGTCCGGGGGAATCAACAGTGAAGTATGGTGGCAATACCCCCTGTGTCGAAGTCCAGGCTGGAGGACAGCACCTTATTTTTGATGGCGGCACGGGCATTCGGGTATTAGGCCAATCGCTGCTTGCCAAGTTACCCGTGGCTGGTCATCTGTTCTTTACCCACTCCCATTGGGATCATATCCAGGGCTTCCCCTTTTTTATCCCTGCTTTTATCAAGGGGAACCAGTTCCATATTTATGGGGCGATCGCCCCGGATGGTTCCACCATTGAAAAACGCCTCAACGACCAGATGCGCCACCCCAATTTCCCCGTGCCACTGCAAATCATGGGGGCCGATCTGCATTTTGTCGATATTGGCATTGGGGAAGCGGTCAAGCTAGAAAACGGTGTTGTCGTCGAAAATGCGTTGCTCAACCATCCCGGTCAAGCGATCGGCTACCGGGTGAACTGGAACGGCCATGCGGTGGCCTACATCACTGATACTGAACACTTCCCCGATCGCCTCGATCCCAACGTGTTAGCCCTGGCGGATCAGGCCGATGTTTTGATTTATGATGCCACCTACACCGACGAAGAATATCATTCTCCCAAAACCAGCAAAGTGGGCTGGGGCCACTCTACCTGGCAAGAAGCCGTCAAGGTGGCCGAGAAGGCACAAGTGAAAACCCTGGTGATCTTTCACCACGACCCCTTGCATGATGATAATTTTTTGGATCAAATGGGGCGGGATGTGGCTGCTACTTTTCCTCGCGGGATCATGGCGCGGGAAGGCATGACGATTCAGATTGCCCCAACGCCAATGGTCAAATTACCCCACGCGATCGCGGATGATTGGGCCACAGACAACGCCGTTTCAGTCTAAAAGGGGTGGGCACCGAGGGGCCGCCCAGACTGCACCCAAGTTAGCCCGGAATGATCAGGTTTCTGCTTTTATATGTCAAAATGTAAAGCGTGCAGATTACTTCTTCCCTGGCTAATGCTTTAACTCCCACGGCTGTGGCGCTCGGCAACTTTGATGGCATTCATCAAGGCCATAGCCAGGTCATTCGGCCTGTGTTATCGTCGCCGTTCACGACCGCCGGTAGCGCTGTTCCTACCGTCGTCACCTTTAATCCCCATCCCCAAGAATTTTTTTCGGGTCAACCCCGGTGTTTACTGACCCCGATCGCCGAAAAAGCCTTTTACCTGGAGCAGATGGGCATTCAGCAGCTCGTCTTGTTACCTTTTAACCGGGAGCTGGCCCAACTCACGCCGCTGCAATTTGTCGAAGAAATTTTGATCCAGGGCTTACAGGTCAAGCAAATCAGCATTGGGCAAGATTTTTGTTTTGGGCAAGGACGGGCGGGCACGGCTGAAATGTTACAGGCGATCGCCGAGCACCACGGGATTACAGTTGCGATCGCGCCGCTCAAATTACTGCAAGCGACCCGCGTCAGCAGTTCGGCCATTCGCCAAGCCCTACAAGCAGGTGACCTGCAAGCCGCCAACGCCGCCCTCGGACGGGCCTATAGTTTAGTGGGGGAGGTCGTCAAAGGGCAACAGCTAGGCCGTACCCTGGGCTTTCCAACTGCCAATCTGCGTTTGCCGCCCGAAAAGTTTTTGCCCCACCAAGGGGTCTATGCCGTGCGGGTACAGATCTGCGATCGCGCCGAGCTGCACCTAACTTGCAATGCTCAGTCCTGGCCGGGGGTGATGAATCTGGGGCACCGGCCAACCGTCGAGGGTACCCAACTCATTGCAGAAGTGCATTTATTCGACTGGACAGGCGATTTGTATGGCAAAACGTTAGTTGTGAACCTGGAAGCTTTTATCCGCCCAGAACAAAAGTTTAATTCTTTGGAACAACTTAAAGCCCAAATTCAACAAGACTGCAAGGCTGCGATCGCCCACCTGACCCCACCGCCCACGGCTCCCAGCCCCCTCTAATCACGGCCTTAATCTTGTTCTAAGCCGTTTGCCCAGCGATCGCCCCCTCAAACGAAGCCCGCCTGGGAAGCCCAGAGACAAAGCACCTTGACAGCCTTGCTGCGCGCAACCGGACACCGCCTGACCCCGCGCCTCCAGCCTTACCTTCTGAGCAAAAAAAAGACTCTAGAGACCAGCCAACCCCAAGTCTTCATCCTCGTGGCCTGCCGTTTCCCACCCGCCAAGCGGGGCATATACCAATGAAAAAACGCCAGCTTAGCCAGGGAATTGCCACGCTAAGAGCCGGACAGGATGAGCGTTCAGGCATCACAATCAACGCGCAACTAGGTGAACCCTAGTGACGTAGTTTTTTTATCTTAGTAAGATAATGGGAAGGAGGGAGGATTTAACCATCTGCAATTGTGTCATGTTGAGGGGGGCGAAAAGTGCCAAAGAGGCTTCACTGTGTGCTTCAGGACAATTGCAGGTTGCTTAATGCCCAAGCCCAAAAGTGCTGACGCGAATTGACTTGAAGCGGTGACATTCACAGGTACTTAAAAAAATCTATAGATTTTTGCTGACAATATTTAAGCTTAATTTTTAGTTGCTGTTCTAGTCTCTAGGCCATAGTTGATCAATTATGAGTCTGTGAGCTTGAACTGATGGGTCTAATTGATGGCTACACTCAAGGGCGGTAGGTTGAGTCCTGAAGACAGAAATTCACTCTTTTTTTCGCTTTTTTGGAAAGGCCAGGATGCAAAGAAACTAAGAAAATTGAATGTCAATAATACAACTTATGTCGTTCTGATCAAAATCTAGAAGGCTAGGCGCGATCGCTGTTCATTTTGCCTAATATTTAGATGAATCTCCGAGGCTTATCCCAATCCTAAAGCTCTATTTCCGGTTTTAAGATGCGGTGAATAAATCATCTCAAAACCCTTGACAATTTCCTATTACGAACTATTCTATAGGTCATACAATTCCTTGATTATGTTGCCAGCGGAAGCTCCAGTTGTTTTAGTCGTTGAAAATCACCAGGATGATTACCAATCCCTGGTGGCTGCAATTGAGCAATGTTCCTTATCAGCAGTAATTTATTGGGTGAAGACAGGCTCTGAAGCACTGAATTTTTTGTTGCGCCAAGGGGCTTATGCCCAAGCGAATGCGGCCCCCCGCCCCGACCTAATTTTCCTTGAATTAGACGCGACCACAAACGATGGTTTGGAGGTGATTCAATGCTTGCGGCAAACGCCAGACTTGAAAAATATTCCAGTATTGGTGTGGACCCGGATTAATCGGATGACGGCGATCGACACTTGTTATTACGTGGGGGTAAACAGTTATGTCATCAAGTCGGCACAACCGGAAGCGTGGCCAGAACAATTACAGGTTTTGCTGAAATATTGGTTTGCAGTGAGCCTTTTGCCCGATCGCTTAATTCGTTCCTAACTCAGTTTGTGTCAATAACCGGGGGCTAAATGTGCGATGGATTGGGGGGATTAGCACTTTGTTAATGGATACGACCCCTACTACAGCATTGTTCGCCGGAAGGCACTGTGAGGCGACCGGATATACAGCACGACATTATCGGTTGATACTGTTCTTGGCTGAGCGATCTGGTGTTGCTGCGGGGTTACGTTAACTTCAGTTGCTTTTGCCAGCTTTGATCTGTCTTCTAGTTCTTGTTGTGCAAAAATAATAATTAATTAGTCACACAGGATTCGTGTCAGCATTGCTGTGTGGCGATCGCGGGCTGTTTGATTGACTGTCTTACTCCGTGGTATTAGTTTGGAGCTGGTTTTCTCCACATCAAATTGTACTGTCGCCTAGGGGTTAACTATGTGTTCAACGGATCGACAGCACAATTGAGTTAACCAATTGTATAGACTATTAAGTCTTTATTTTGAGTCCTTGCATTGTGGCTGGGTCGGTTGAGTTTTCCTGTCAACCCTGACTATTTTCCTCAATCTCGTCCTTGCAGTCTATGTCAACCAATGCATCCAATCCCAACTCTGGGGTTCCATTTTCTGTGCCCTTGCCTGATTCCCAGCCAGTTCACATTTTGGTGGTGGATGATCATGTCGATAATTTACGGTCTCTAGCGGTGATTTTGCAGGGGCAGGGGTATAGAGTGCGGAAAGCGAAAAATGGGGCGATCGCGCTGACAGTCGCCAAAAACTACCCGCCAGACCTGATTTTACTGGATGTGAGAATGCCGGAGATGGATGGGTATACGGTATGTGAGCAGTTGCGCCAAGAGCCGTTGACCTGGGATATTCCAATCATTTTCTTAAGTGCTTTAAGTGATAGCGCCGATAAGGTGAAAGCGTTTGAGTGTGGTGGGGCGGACTACATTACTAAACCCTTTCAAGCGAATGAAGTGTTAGCCCGGATTCGCCATCAATTGGTGATTCGGCAACAGCAGCGTCAGTTAATGGCGCAAAATCAGCAGTTGCAACTGGAAAGTTCTAAGCGGGAAGTATTGGGCACGGTGATTGCTCATATCCGGCGATCGCTTGACCTGGGCGAAATTTTGGCCATTGCGGTGACGGAAGTGCGGGAATTATTATCCGTAGAACGGGTGCTCATTGGTCAGTTTACCGAGCCGTGGCAGGTCACGGTGGTGGCAGAATCGGTCACGGCAGCGGCCTTATCCCTGGCTCCAGACTGCCTGAATGATCCTGCCAGTGAAGCCTATTGGCGATCGCTGGCCCAAGGGCGATCGCCCACAGACATCGAGACTGGGAACGCTCAGGCTCGGCCAGTGGAGATTATCACCCAAGCACCTCTGGCGACCCAGTGGCACATGCGGGCGGGGCTAGTCTGCCCAATTTGGATTGACAGGCAACTCTGGGGCTGGTTAGCGGCCCATCAATGTACGATGGCGGCCCCCTGGGAACCCTGGGTGGTGGACTATTTAGCGCAGTTGAGTGAACAATTGGCGATCGCCATCCAGCAATCCATGCTGTATCAACAAGTGCAAGCCCTCAACACCAATCTTGAACACCAAGTCGCCGAACGCACCCACCAGCTTCAACAAGCCTTAGACTTTGAAACGACACTGAAACACATTACCGACAAAGTAAGAGATTCCTTGGATGAGCATTACATTTTACAAACTGTGCTCGAAGAACTGGCCTTGGCTTTGGGGGAACTGTCTTGCCATCCTGCGTTGTTGTTGTATACGCATGATGGTTCCACCACACGCCTCCGTTACCAGGATAAAAAATCGATCTCCACGGCTCAACCTGAAATTATCTTAGATTTGGTCGATCTGCCCGATTTACATCGGCAACTGCGGCAAGGGCAAGAATTAGCGTTCTGTTACCTCCACCCGCCTCAAATTGGTGAACACGCAGCGATTCTGGCTTGTCCCATTCGCGATGAAAAGCAGATTCTGGGCTACGTTTGGCTGCTGAAACCGTTGTCCCATTCGTTTTCTGAGTCAAAGTGGCGGTTGGCCTGCCAAGTGGCCAATCAGTGCGCGATCGCCCTGCGCCAAGCCCATCTGTATCAGGCGGCTCAAACCCAACTCGAAGCGATGCAGCGGCTCGATCAACTGAAGGATGACTTTTTGAGCACCATTTCCCACGAACTCCGCACCCCGATCGCCAGTATCCGCATGGTGACGCAACTACTCATCACAACGTTGAACCCGTGGCAAAGCACCTTCCCGCCCGATACCGCAGAGAAGCTGGCCGAATATTGGCAAATTCTGGAACAGGAATGCGATCAGGAATTGGCCCTGGTGCAAGACTTATACCAATTCTCTAAAAATGAGATACAAAAGAAGAACCCCCTGAGCGTTGAGG